>Ga0207712_10000066_pt1 | contig 132251 bp, 115 predicted proteins | sample KBSS44metaG_FD_184402 | JGI IMG/M metagenome (GOLD analysis project Ga0207712, IMG submission 184402) | Switchgrass rhizosphere microbial communities from Kellogg Biological Station, Michigan, USA - KBS S4-4 metaG (SPAdes) (version 2) | ecosystem: Host-associated > Plants > Roots >... | reverse complement strand
CGGCGCGCGCACTGCATCCGCAAAAAATCCACGTTGTCTACGGTCATCGCGGCGAGCAGGTACAGGCGGCATTTTCCGATCAATCAGACATCGCCTGGGTGCATCAAGCCGAGCAGAAGGGCACCGGTCATGCGATGCAGCTTGCGATCGCGAGTATTCCCGAGGCGGCACGCGTGCTCGTGCTCTACGGCGACGTGCCGCTGATCCGGCCGACGACGTTGCAGCCGCTGGTCGAGGCGCAGGCTGCGCTCGCCGTGCTCGCCGCCGACCTGCCCGACCCCACCGGCTACGGCCGCGTGCTGCTCGATGCCGCGCAGCGAGTCACCGGCATCGTCGAGGAGAAGGATGCGACGCCCGCGCAGCGCACGATCCGCACGATCAATACCGGCGTGATCGCCGCGGACGCGAGGCGCCTGCGCGGCTGGCTCGCGCGACTCGACAACCGCAACGCACAGGGCGAGTTCTATCTCACCGACGTGTTCGCACTCGCCGCGGCAGACAATGCCTCGGCGCTCGCGATCCTGTCGACCGATCCGAACGCGATTGTCGGCGCCAACGACGCCTGGCAGCTGGCCCAGCTCGAACGCCGTTACCAGCAGCGCGCTGCGCGCAACCTCTGCGCGCAGGGCGTGCGCTTCGCCGACCCGGCGCGTTTCGACCTGCGCGGCAGCGTCAACGCGGGGCGCGACGTCGAGATCGATGTCGATGTCGTGCTCGAAGGCGCGGTGACGCTCGGCGACGAAGTGCGCGTCGGTGCGTTCTGCCGCATCAGGAATTCCACGCTCGCCGCCGGCAGCGTCGTGCACGCGCATAGCGATCTCGACGGCGTCGTCACCCACGGCGCCTGCGTCATCGGTCCGTATGCGCGCCTGCGTCCGGGCACGGAAATCGCGGCCGGCGCGCACGTCGGCAACTTCGTCGAGGTCAAGAACGCAAGCATCGGCAACGGCTCGAAGGCCAATCACCTGAGCTACATCGGCGATGCGACGATCGGCGCCGGCGTCAATGTCGGCGCCGGCACGATCACCTGCAACTACGACGGCATCAACAAGTTCCACACGCTGATCGAAGACGGTGCGTTCATCGGCTCGAACAGCGCGCTCGTTGCACCGGTGACGATCGGCAAGGACGCAACGATAGGCGCGGGTTCGACGATCACCACCGATGCGCCGCCGGGCGAACTGACCGTTTCACGCACGCGGCAGACCACGGTGCGCGGTTGGAAACGGCCGCAGAAAAAATCGAAATAGCGGCCCGCGCCGCGCCGTGAATGTAAAATGCGCGGCTGATCCGATTCGAGGAAGATTTCATGTGTGGAATTGTCGGCGCGATCGCGCAGCGCGATGTCACGGCCATCCTGGTCGAGGGCCTGCGGCGCCTGGAATATCGCGGCTACGACTCCACCGGTCTTGCGCTGGCGCAGCCGGGCGGCGATCTCGCCCTATGGCGCACGGTCGGCAAGGTCGCGCGGCTGGCCGAGAAGATCAAGGCGAATCCTGGTGAAGGCGTGCTCGGCGTCGCCCATTCGCGCTGGGCCACGCACGGCGGCGTCACCGAAGCGAATGCGCATCCGCATGTTTCTGAAAACCGCATCGCCCTGATCCACAACGGCATCATCGAGAACTATCTCGAGATCCGCGAATCGCTGCGCGGCAAGGGCTATGTCTTCCATTCCGAGACCGACACCGAAGTCGTCACCCATCTGATCCACGATTTCGTCAAGCAGGGCCACGACCTCACCGACGCGGTGAAGCTCGCGGTCAAGCAACTCACCGGTGCATATGCGATCGTCGTGTTCGATGCGCAGCAGCCGGATCGCATCGTCGTCGCGCGCATCGCCAGTCCCTTGGTGATCGGCTTTGGTAACGGCGAGAACTTCGTCGCCTCCGACGTCCAGGCACTGTTGCCGGTGACGCGCAGTTTCATCTTCCTCGAAGAGGGCGATGTCGCCGACGTGCGCCGCGATTCGGTTACCGTGTTCGACGTGCAGGGGCATGTCGTCGAGCGCAAGCGGCACGAATCCTCGCTGTCCGCCGATGCGATCGAGCGCGGCGAGTACGCGCACTACATGCTCAAGGAAATCCACGAACAGCCGCAGGCGATCGCGGATACGCTCGAAGGGCGCATCGCCAACGACCGCATTCTGCCGAACATCTTCGGCGTCGACGCCGACGCATTGCTGCAACGCGTGCGCCACGTGCAGATCGTCGCCTGTGGCACGAGCTATCACGGCGGCCTCGTCGCGCGCTACTGGTGCGAGGCGCTCGCCGGCATCCCGTGCAGTGTCGAGATCGCGAGCGAGTATCGCTACCGCGACGTCGTCGTGCCGAAGGACTCACTGTTCGTCACGATCTCGCAGTCGGGCGAAACCGCCGACACGCTGGCCGCGTTGAGCCAGGCGAAGAAGCTCGGCTACCTCGGCACGTTCGCGATCTGCAACGTGCCCGAGTCCAGCCTTGTGCGCGAGTCCGACCTCGTGCTGATGACGCGCGCCGGCCCGGAGATCGGCGTCGCCTCGACCAAGGCAAACACGACCCAGCTCGCCGCGCTCGCCCTGCTCATGCTCGAACTCGCGCGCATCAATGGCCTTCCCGCCGAGCGCCTGCGCGAGCTCGTCGCCGAACTGACCAGCCTGCCGCGCGTCGTCGACGCCGCACTCAGGACCGAGCCGGAGGTGCGCAAACTGGCCGAGCGTTTCGTGCCGAAACAAAGTGCAATATTCCTCGGCCGCGGCACGTACTGGCCAGTCGCGCTCGAAGGCGCGCTCAAGCTCAAGGAAATCTCCTACATCCACGCCGAGGGCTACCCCGCCGGCGAACTCAAGCACGGCCCGCTTGCGCTGGTCGATGCCGAAATGCCGGTCGTTGCGGTCGCGCCGAACGATCACCTGCTCGAAAAGCTCAAGTCGAATCTCGCCGAGGTGCGTGCGCGTGGCGGCGAGCTGTTCGTCTTCGCCGATGCGAACGCCGACATCGACGCGCACCAACTCGGCGTGCACGAAGCGCAGGGTGCACTGGTCAAACTCGACGCGGGCGGCAATTTCATCGCCCCGGCCGTGCTCACCGTGCCGTTGCAACTGCTCGCCTACCATGTCGCCGTGCTGCGCGGCACCGACGTCGATCAGCCGCGCAATCTGGCTAAGTCGGTGACCGTGGAATAGATCGCCACCGCGGTTTTGGCAATGGTAGAAGTGAATAAACCGTACAACGAGACAAAAAAGCGTACAACAAACGCTACGTTTTCCTCGTCGGCGAAACAATAAAGCGTACGACGCCTTTGGCAGGGCACACGACGCCTTTTCGAGCACCCGGCGATTCACTCACTGTTGCAAGTCGAGAAGCCTAGTGAGTGCCCTAGTTCGGAGCTGACGGTCGACTTGTCTACTTTGGAAGGATGTCGCGGAACTCGGGCGGGCAGTCCGGACTGGTCCACTTATGCCTTTCCTCTGGATCTGGGTGAAGCGCTTCCCACGAATCGGCCGGCGGCTCCCCAACCTGAAACCATCGCGCTCGCGTCTCTTTGCTCCGAGCGACGACCGTCGTCGGGGCATAGGCGGCATGCCGGTGGTTAAAGGCATCGACCCAGTCCGTGGAAACCTCAGCGTAGAGCGGGCCAACGGGCCGATGCGTGAATAGGAGACACTGCTCTGGGGAGATGGGCAGCGTGATTTCAATCGTTGGGTTTTTTAGACCGACGGCACGTTCGAATGGATGCCGGCGGTAGGCCGTAGGGTCGCACCACGTCGATGGGGCATCGGTGGTGAGAAACCCAAGAGGGTCACTCGCGCAAAGCACGGTCTTGTGCATGCCAAGTAGTGTCGGAAGGACCACCTTCACGGCTGTATCGAGCAGCGTCGTAGTCGTTGATTCTTTCAGGTTGTCGAAGTCCCCTGGTTGAGGAATGTAGACCTGCGACCGATCAATGTGAGGCGGAAGTTCCGCCTCCGTAGTTCTAGTCTCCCAGTCGGGGCCTGCGGCCTCCTCGAAAATCGCTTTTATCTTTTCCATTTGACCGAGGAAGTGATCGCGATTTGCGGCGGTACGGTTGTGTGTCGTCGCAGAGAACAAGCATACCCACAACCAGTCTTCCTTCGTGAGGGGGCGCTTGAACTTGAACTTGCTGGTTCGCACCCTCGTGAAGTTTGACTCCACGGTCCCCAGGCCGTGCTCGAGCCGAAGGTCGCGGTTTCCATCGGACGTGGTCAGCGTGTACATATCGGACTCGCGGAAGATCTTCTCTGGGGACTTGGCCCGGGGGTTTTCGCCCTTCCTATCAAACAGCCAAACGTATGGAGTGATCTTGCTTGTCTTCGGAGCCGAAGGATCCAGCCAGGCTTTCAGGTAGCACGCCGGGACGAAATGCTGCCGCCGCTGCTCGTACTTCTTTCGTTTCATGGCCTTAGTTCCAAGAGCAAATCGCTTTCGCGCTGATGCAGAAACCCGGCACGCGCGACTTACGGCCGACCAGCTCGCACTCGGTTCCGCGATCAAGTCCGTGCAGTTGCGACGGATTTGTAACAGCGAAGGTCCGGCCGGAACTCAACGGCGCAATCGTACCGCAGCTTCTTGAATCACCGCCGGCGCCGCGAGGGCAACGTGCCGCGACATCACGTGTTGCTCCAGCAACATCTTGCGCGTGGCGGGGTTTGCGTTGTCGGCCGCAAACTCGCGCACAAGCTGACTCAGAGGCATACCCGTGGCGGTCGCGAGCGCAACCATCGACTCGAACTCATAGATGCTCGGGAAGAACATACGTGCGGGCGACAACACCGGGGAGTTCCACCGCTCGTGCGCCCATTCGTTGGTTCCGGCAGTCAATTCTCGGAGCGCCTCCCCGTCCCGTACGACAACTTGCTTGAACGTGACGCATAGAAAATACACCTCGCCGCGCTGGAGATCTTCGGGGAGGCGCGCAACCGTGCTGACAGCCTGATCCACAGCACGAAGCAATGACGTCCGCAGCCTCGCCGCGAGTTCCGCGGGCAGGTTGTGGTACAGCTCGTCGTAATGCCCTTCGATGCCTTTGGCGTCGATGAGGACGAGCGCGTCGTCGGCGACCAGCGCAAAATCAACCACTTGACCCTCGCCGACGAGCCGCTCCTGGAGCTCGCGCTCGCGGATCACCCGTCCGTTTAAATCGGCCAGCACTTCGGCCGCATAGTTCTCGAACGCCGGCCCGAAATCGTTCATGAAAGGACGCGGATCGATCGACCGGGCAAGATCGAAGAGCACGGTCTCCAAGCAACGAAACAGCAGTTTGTGATGAATGCACACTGGCCCGAGGTTTCTGGCTTCCAGAAACGGTGTGTGGACCAATGGCGACTGCTCGCACACCTCCACTTCGGACGGCGTGTTTCTCGCGTCGAGGGCAGCCATCTCCTGATGCAATGCCGGCACCGTTCGGTTTAGGATCGCGCGAACTCTCAGCCAATGTTCCGGATCACGCGCTGTGATCGGACGCAGCTCGGCCATGGCCGCAAGATTGAGCATTTCGCCGGCATCCGCCGCCATGTGCGCGAGCGGTGCTGAGAAGTGCGCCGCGGATATGCCGAATGCTGCTTCGAAACGGTTCGCCGCGGCGGAGCCCGCCATGAGCTCACCGAGAATGTGGAACTGCCGCGGAACGGAGCTGGCATCGAAGTCGCGTTGAAGCCAGATTTGCTGTTGCCCCATTCGACGAATGAAGATGTCCGGGCGACCTTCGACGGACTGCAGCTGGCCGATCGCGTCCCAGGTCGTTTGGGCGACGAACTCGACGTCTTCCACGGTGGGCTCCGGCCGATCGTCGTTCGGACGCCAGCTTGCGAAGGCCCACTTGGCGATCAACAGCCAAACGTGAGGCATTCGCTGCATCCACTGCAAGCCGTCGTTGGGCTCGCGATTGAGCTCGCGATGCGCCGCGTCGAAGAACCCCATCGCGCGGCGAGCGCGCACCCGATCTTTCGCCTGCACCAGCAGCACGCGACCCTGCTCGATCGTCATAGAAACGCCTTCTGCTTCTTAAGGGACTTCAAACTTGCGCCGCCGGTGCGCAGCCCATTCAGCGTCACCGAGAATTTCTCGACGATCAATTTGTGTGTAAATCGGACACCGCGAAAAGTGAGTTGAACCTCTGGCACCGCTCATAGGCTTGTGAGCCACGCGGTCCTTGAGGTCGCAATTGCGTTGCTGTGGCAACATCCATCGCGCGTCGTCGGAGAAGGACACGACGGTGCCCCTGATCAACACTGCGTCTATTCTTGCGCCCTTCTTGAAGTCTCTTTGATACCGCATGGCATCTTGTTCAACGTGGCGCATGAAATCGGTCAAGAACTTTTGAACAGTGTCTACGGCTGCTGCTTGATTCTTCGCGGCTATGATTTCAAGATCGGGGTTGATGACTCGCGTCATATCCAGTGCAACAACGGCCGTGCCCCCCGCTAGCTTTCGCAAAGTTCGCGAGCGATGTCGAGGCCCAAAGGACCCTGAATGTAGATGCACGAGATGTCGTTTAAAAGGAGAGGACGCATTAGCCTTGCTTCGTAGTAGAGACCGTATTGACGTGGTTCCGCGTTTGTCCGTTTGTTGTTCGCGAGAGTGTTGAGCAGGGAGAGAAATTTCGATGCCTCCATCTTATGATCAAGGGGATGCACCATCGGCAAATTGTGTGCGAGGTCCTGGGCGTCGCCGTTGAATACAACTATATCGTCGATGACCGCCTGAAAATCGACCTCCAGGGTGATGTGTCCATATGCGAGCAATGTTTGCGCATCGCGGCTCGCGCTTTCAGGTGTACGAAGAGCAAGCGACGTGAATAGGGACGGAGGCTGACAGCCGCATAGTTGATATAGGCGAACGATCGAGTCTTGGCTACCGCCAGGCGGATTGCGGTCTTTCGAGAAGTAACGACGCCCGTGACTAGGCGACACCAAGAAGGCGAGTTTCCGAGGGTTAACATTGAGTGTCAGCGCAAAATTGCCAGCTCGAATTTCTCGGGGGTACGCTTCTGTGATCAGGCGCGGCATAGCTTGAGGTGTGTCCGAAGGACAAGGCTTTGTTACCTGAGGAAATCCGATGCCCGAAGGCTTCGAAATAGCACGTTTTACATGATCCTCCGAACTTGCGGAACGAAATCAGCCCGCGACGTCTGAGTTATGTCACCGAGTGACTGCGCTGCGTGCTCGTTTCGGCCGATTTGCCACGCTAGTCGCGCCGGCAATCGTCCTAGCCACTAAGCGGTATAGTGTCGGCATGAACGCCACCCATGATCGGCACTTGGTTAAATGCCCAAGGTGCCAGCAGCCCATTCATGTTTCCATGGGCAGGTTCGCAGGCGGCTTCAACGACCACGGCGGATGGGTTCTTAGCTGTTCGAAGTGTGGGCAGAAGTTCGCATTCCGGGTCAAGAATCCCAGTGATGCTTCGAGTGTGTTCGCTGGCGCCACAGTCATTGCAAGCTGGGATGACGCTACAGACGGAGATGAGTCGCGGGTGCTTGCCGATCATGGACTGTCGGCCGGCGACTTTGTAGCCGGCACGCTGCTTATTGTGTCATCAGATCAGTGCGGCGCCCTCTACGATGTTACCAGACGCGCACTGTACATTTGCCCAGCATGCCATACAGACATCGACGCGGCGGCTTACACTATTCTCAAAACGAAGCTTCCCGCGCTCAATAGTTCCCTGTACCAGTATGTAAACAGCCATCTCGCAGGCCAAGCGCCTCGCCCTGACGGTGTAAGCGTGAGAACGGATCTCTCATGTGCTTGCGGTCAGAAGCATCGCCTTCGCTTCTATAGGGAATTTTCGGAAGAGCCCATTCAGTCAGAAGGCGAACTCTGGCTGATAGACGTCGGCGGAGCGCTGGACGTTGATGGTATCTATTCGCGAGACGACTGCATCGCCATCCTTGAGAAGCTCCTACTTCGGTGGCGCGCTACGCATAGCGCCGTATTACTCGCAACGCCGTTCATCGGATTCGACAACAACGAGGAGCTGCGCAGGAAAATCCCCGCTCTATGGAATCGGGTGCTCAACTGCGTCGATCCGGCCAAGACCCTGCTCATAACAAGGAAGAAGACGTTCAAGCTGTTCAAGAACGCGGCAAGCGGAGATCCGGCTACGAACGTCGATTTTCTGAAGGGGTGGGGCCTGCTCAACCCGATGCTCACACGATTGGATGATAAGGATGCCTTCTTCAAACAGAATTTCCACGCCAAATTCTACTGCGGGATGAGTACGGACCGCGTCGAGATGCTGGTTGGCTCCTTCAACATCCACGAGGGCCGCTACGCCGAGAACATCCAGGTGCGCAGCTACGAGTATGCCGAGTTTGTCGACCGATACATCTTGGGTATGGAGATGCTGTTCAACCCAGCAGTGCTGAGGAAACAACGCCGGACCGTGGAGATCGAGATCGGCAGGAAGGACGTTCGCCTCGTTCACCAACAGGGCTCTTTAAACTCGCCGGAGTTGTCCTAGGCGTCACGCTACGCCACCGTTGCTGCAGGCCGCGCTATCTCGTCACCACGTTGTACACTTAATTCCGCAGTCGCGGGCACATGTTCACAGGAGATAGTCATGGAGCATCCTCAACCGTACCCGACCTTACTCATTCTAGCCAGTCTCATTTTCGTTCCGCTCAGCACGCATGCACAGCCATTAGGAACTGGTCCGTGGGAATGCTCGGGAAGTGTTTCCACCCCAGTGCAAGGTGGTCACATCTACAACGCTAGCGTTGATGCTCGCGGTGCAACAAGAGGCGAAGCAGAAGATGCCGCAAAACGGCAGTGCTCCGCATCCCAATACCAGATCGCGTGCCGAAAATTGGTACTCAATTGTAGAAATGACGCCAGCGGAGATACCTATTCAGACGGGCTGGAACACCTTTACTGGTGTGGTACGCAGGAAGGCATCAACTTTTTCGGTGGCGACGATAAGATGCGACCCGCTGCAAAACTCCGCAGTGAATGTGAAGGCAAGGAGGGCGGTGATAGGCAACAGGAAGCTAGGGCAAGAGTTCATCGGATGACGGACGATGACATCGCCCGCGCAGTCGATGAATCGCAAAAAAAGGTGCTCCCAGCCCTACTATACAACATGTCGTGGTGCCTTCATGGCGACACGAAAGACCACAGTAGAATGGTCAGGGCGGCGCAAAGCAAGGCATGGGGTACTATGCGCGAAGAATGGTATTTTTGCCAAGCCCATACTGATAGCGTGGTCCATCTAGACGCGGTAGTTTCGAACGAAATTATGGCTAGAGCTGTCGCATGTGCGCAAGAGAAGAAACGCACCGGAAGTGAGTCTGACATTGCATGTGTGTTGAACGAAGGTTCCCATTGACGCAAGATCGAACGCGACAGCGATTTGCAAGAAATCGTCGTCGCGACTGCTCAGGCGAATAAGGTTTAACTGCGCGGAGGTGTGCGGCTGAAGTTTGTTTTTCGTCAGAATGGTTGCTCGGTGTCGCGCTTGCTCTCTGCTTCCCACACTGCGGGAGCGTGTGGCCAAGACATCCGAGTAGGTCGGACCATGCCGCATATGACACGGTGCGGAAATAGCGTCGCTACTCAGCTCATCGATTCGAGGAACGAACTGTGATGGCGACGCTGTCACTATAGAGGGCGATCGCTAGTCTGACATATCATCTGGAAGCCTAATGGGCGTTGTTCCGTCGAGGCCGGCCCGCGTGTTGTACGATTTAATTCCGAGGCACCATGCTCGAAGCAGCCCCACTTCGAAACGTTGTACAGTTTTCCAGTGACACGCCCTCTTCTTGCAGACCGGAACTCGCGTCGTTGTGGGGGTGTTGTTGTACGCTTAATTAGTTCCTACCAGGCAACTTGTAGAAGCTAAACCGTAGGTCGAGTCGGTCCGGTCATCGCGTTGATCGACGCGACGCATGCTACAGTCTTTCTCGCACTGATCACGATCGGGGGAAAGCCGTGCTGCGACGACTCGGTTTTTGTGTTCTGCTGTGGCTGTTGCCCCTTGCGGCGTTTGCGCTCGACGCGACACAAACAACGCTGCCGAACGTACGCGCGATCACCGCGTTTGTACGCATTGAGCGCACGAATTACGCGCGCAATTTCGCCGACGCCAAAGCGGTTCTCGACGATGTCAAAGCGGCATTCGCCAAGCGCGGCTATGTCGTGCAGACGCAGCGCCTCGTCACTCAACCGGTCGGCGAATTGATCGATGGATTGTCGGACGACGAAGCGCTCGCGCTGCTGAAAAGGCTAGATGCGCTCGCCGGCGAGCAAGGTCTCGCGCTGAACGTAGGGCCAGCGATGCTGCACGATACCGACGACACGCGTGCGATGCACCTGCTGGCCACCGCACTCGCTACGCAGACGCACACCAACGCCAGCGCGATCATCGCGGCCACCGACGGCATCCATTGGAAGACCATCCGCGCGAGCGCTGCGCTGGTGCACGCTCTCGCCGACAGCCCTCACGGACAGGGCAATTTCAATTTCGCCGCAACCGCCATGCTGTCGCCATACGGCCCGTTCTATCCCGGCGCATATCACACCGGTGCCGGCAAGCAACTCTCGTTCGGTTTCGAAGGAGCGAGCGTCGTGCAAGAGGTATTTGCGCGGACGCATGGTGATTTCGACGCATCGGTGAAGGAACTCACCAACGCGTTGGCGACACACGCACGCGTCGCCGAAGCGATCGGCGAGCAGGTGGCGAAAGCGCGAGGCTGGACATTCATGGGCGTTGACCCGACTCCAGCGCCACTCGGCGACGTGTCGATCGGCGCGGCGATGGAAACCTGGAGCGGCGCGCGCTTCGGCTCGAGCGGCACGCTGACCGCAGCATTAGCGATCACCTCGGCGGTGAAGGCCGTGCCGGTCAAGCAAGTCGGCTACTCGGGACTCATGGTGCCCGTGCTGGAAGACAAACGCTTGTCCGATCGCTGGGCCGAGAACGGTTACGGCATCGACTCGCTGCTGGCGTACTCTTCCGTCTGCGGTACCGGACTCGACACCGTGCCGCTGCCCGGCGACATCAGCGAGGAACAACTTGCGCGTATTTTTGGCGACGTCGCCTCGCTCGCTTGGAAGTGGCACAAGCCGCTCACCGCACGATTGCTGCCCATCCCGGGCAAGAAGGTCGGCAATCGCACGGAGTTTGAAAGCCAGTATCTCTTCAATACGACGCTGCAGGCATTGCCGCGCGATCGATAGCTGTTCGCAACGGGACCTTTCTGCTCAAGCTTGGCGCGCGTCGCGGAAGGTCGCTCGGTCCGCGCGTATCGCCGTCGGCGAGCGTCCGAGCAGTCGGCGCAAGGTCCGGTTCATGTGGCTTTGATCGCAGAACCCCGCCTCCGCGGCGATGTCGGCAAAACCCAGGTCGGATTCGCGCAGTAGCCGGGCCGCACGTTCGACGCGAAATCTCGCCGCGGCCTGCTGCAGGCCTTCGCCGCTCGACTGTCGGTACGCCGGTCCGATCCAGGCGGGGCTGCGGCCGACCTCTAGCGCGAGCTCGCCGATGCGCCGGCCCGGATCGGCGCGCAGACGCGCGGTGACATCGCCGGCCCAGGTGGAGCTGCGCGCGCCGGGTTCGCGCAGCGCGATCGAGAACAGCCGCCGGATCGAATTGCGCAGATCGGCCTCCGCGAGTCGCGTCACGCAAGCGCCGGCGATCGCGCGGGCTTGTGCGCCGCAAGCGCCGCCGACGCGCAACAGCAGTTCCTTCGCCGGTAGCGCAGAAGTGCCGAGCCACTGCGGATCGAATTCGATCTCGATCTGCTCGAACCCCATCTCGCCCACGACATTGCGGTGCGCGACTTGCGGACCGTAGAACACCATCGAAGGGCCGGCGATCTCATGCTCGCCGCGCTCGGTGACGTTGCGGTATCCGCCCATGACGTACAGCGAAATCATCGGCCACTCGTGCGCGTGCTCTGCGACGACGGCGCGGCTCGGGTCGATGACGCGGCGCACGCAGGCGCCGCCGAATTGGTGCAGCACGGACATCTTTCTGCAGCGTCCTCAGGGAAATCGACTGCGGTTCTGTCGCTGCATCTTCCGCCAACCGGTTGTCGAATCAAGTGTCTTTTGTCCTGGGTTCCCTTGAATTCGTCCAAGACGCGCGCCAGTCGCATCGATACTGTGCCGAGGCATGGCAGCTCGCCGCTCAGTGGAATCGCAATGAACGCAACCGTATCGATCGGTACTTCGACCTTTCGGGCAAGCCTCGTATCGCCCGTGGAGTCCTCCAGCTGTATTGCGCTGGCCAAATTGCTGCCGTATGCGGGCCCTGTGCTGCACGCGCGCTGGAGCGGTGAGGCCGTCTGGTCGCCGCTGCGCGCCGCGTGGCCGGTCGAATCACGCTTGCCCGAGGAGGATGCCATCGCACAGCCGCGACCGGGCCAGATCCTGCTCTACGCTGGCCAGGACAGCGAGCCCGAACTGCTCGTCGCCTACGGCCAGACGCGATTCGCCTGTGCCGCAGGTCCACTGCGCGGCAATCCCGTGCTGACCATTGTCGATCGCCTCGACGAACTCGCGCAGGCCGGCCGCGCCATCCTCGAGAATGGCGCCAGCATGCTGCGCATCGAATTCGAACCCTTTTGCTGAACAGGATTTCGCCGTCATGCCACGATTCACCAGCACTGCTGTTTCGCTTACGCAGCTCCTGTTCGCGACGCTGCTCGCCATTTTGTCCCTGCCCGCCCTGGCCGCGTCGCCCGCCGACTGCCTCGTCGGCAACTATCGGCTCGACGACGGCTCGGACCTGGACATCGCGCCTTCCTCAGACAATACGTTGCGCTGGAGGAAATTCGACGGCACGACTGGAGCGCTGCGCCGCCAAGGCGACGGCAGCTGGACGAGCACGCGCGGATGGAGCGAGACGGCGGACGGCATCGTCGTATCGTTCGCCGGCTGCGACACGGGCACGCTGCGCTTTGGCCCAGTGTCGGGCAAGAAGCGCGAGTTCGCGACCCGCGAGATCCACTTCGAAAGCCAGGGCACGACCTTGTCCGGCAGGCTGGTCATGCCACCGGGCGAAGGCAAGGTCACGATCGTCGTGCTGATCCACGGTTCCGAGCCCAGCTCCGCGCTCGAATCGTACTCGCTGCAACGCATGCTGCCCGCTGAGGGAATCGGCGCCTTCGTCTACGACAAACGCGGCACGGGCAGTTCGGGCGGAACCTACACTCAAGACTATTCCGTCCTCGCCGACGATGCCGTGGCCGCGGTCGCGGCCGCCAAGTCGCTGGCAGGTGCCCGGCTGGAGCGCATCGGATTCCAGGGCGGCAGCCAGGGCGGTTGGGTGGCGCCGCTCGCGGCGACCAGGACTGCGGTCGACTTCGTCATCGTCTGCTTCGGCCTGGCGGTGAATGTGATCGACGAAGATCAGCAATCGGTCGAGCTGCAGCTCAGCGAGAAAGGTTATTCGCGCCGCGAAATCCGCGATGCGCTGAGCGTCGCAAGTGCGGTGGAAAACGTCGTCGCGAGCGGATTCAACAGCGGTTTCGCCGAACTGGACCGACTGCGCAAGCGCCATGCTGCTGCGCGCTGGTACAAGGATCTGCGTGGCGACTACACCCACATCTTCCTGTCGAAGTCCGAGGCCGAACTGCGCGCGATGGCGCCGCAATTCGACTGGCACATCCCGTGGAATTACGACCCGATGCCCGTGCTGCGCTCGCTACGCACGCCGCAGCTGTGGGTGCTCGGCGGAGAGGACTACGAAGCGCCGAGCCGCGAAACGCGCAAGCGACTCAACTCGCTGATCGCGCGCGGCAGCGATTGCACGATCGCTTATTACCGCAACGCCGAGCACGGCATGACCCTGTTCGAGGTCGACGCGAAGGGCGAGCGAATCTCGACTCGCTACGCGCCGGGATATTTCCAGATGCTGCGCGATTTCTCGCTGCACGGAACGCTCTCCGGACAGTACGGCGACGCGGAGTTGACCCAGCCGCGGCGGCGCAACCGCTAGCGATTGCGTTCAAGCCATCGAATTCATGCTGTCGGTGACGGTTGCATTCGACAGCGGCGCCAATGCCGCAACCGCATTCGTGGCGGCGACCTTGGCGAACCACGCGGCCGAATCCTTGGGCGTACGCTTCTGCGTCTTGAAGTCGACATGGACGAGGCCGAAGCGCTGCGAATAACCCTCGGCCCATTCGAAATTGTCGAGCAGGCTCCAGTGGTGATACGCGCGCACGGGCACGCCGTCGCGGATAGCGCGCGCGAGTTCGAGCAGGTGTGCGCGAACCCAGGCGATGCGCGCGCTGTCGTGGACCTTGCCGTCCGCGCCGGGCAAGGTGTTGTAGGCGGCGCCGTTCTCGGTGATCTCCATCGGCAGGTGGCCGATGTGCTCGGCGATGTCGACGAGGATGTCGTAGAACCCTTTCGGGTAGATGTCCCAGCCGTTGTCGGTCTGCCGATGTGGCGCGTAGTTGCGCGCCCACTCGGCCTTCGCGTTGAGGCCGGGTACGCCGTTGCCCTCGGGTGCATCGGCGACGAGCCACGAGGAGTAGTAGTTGATGCCGACGAAGTCGAGCGCGGCGCGCACGATCGTCTCGTCGCCGTCCTTCCAGCCGAGCAACTCGGCCTGGCGATCGGCGGGCAACACGCCTTCGGGATAGCGGCCCTTCAGCGCCGGATCGAGGAACCACAGGTTGACGAACTTGTGCCAGCGCTGCGCGGCCAGTTTGTCCGCTGCGCTGTGTGTGTCGGCGGGATACGCAGGCTGCGTGTCGTAGACGCCGCCGACTTCGAGTTTGGGATCGGCAGCCTTGATCGCGCGGAACGCCATGCCCTGGGCGAGGTTTACCGTGTGCGTCGCGCGCAGGAAGTCGAGCGGATCGGTGCGGCCCGGCGCGTGGTTGCCCTGCCAGTAGCCGCAGTGGGTGAAGGTTTTCGGTTCGTTGAAAATGCACCATTGCTTGGCGCGGTCGCCGAGCGCGTCGATCACGAGCTTGGTGTAGTCGGCGAAACGTTCGGCGGTGTCGCGGTTCGGCCAGCCGCCGGCATCCTCGAGCGGTTGCGGCAGGTCCCAGTGGTACAGCGTCGGGAACGGGCGGATGCCTGCTTCGAGCAGCGCGTCGGTGACGCGCTTGTAGTAGTCGAGGCCCTTCGCGTTCGCCGCGCCGCGGCCGCCAGGTTGCACGCGCGGCCAGGCGATCGAGTAGCGGTGAGTCTTCAGGCCAAGGTGTTTGGCCAGTGCGATGTCTTGGCCATAGCGATGATAGCTGTCGCAGGCGATGTCGCCGTTGTCGTTGTTCTTGACCTTGCCGGGCGTATGCGCGAAACGGTCCCAGATCGATTCGCCGCGGCCATCCTCGTTCCACGCGCCTTCGACCTGGTAAGCCGCGGTCGCCGCCCCCCAGAGGAAGCCCTTGGGGAATTCGCCCGCGCGCAGTTTTTCTGGTGAGACGGGCTTCTTCCCGATCAGCGCGTCGGCGAGCGCCAGTGGGCTGCGCGTGAGCAGCGAGGCGCCGCCGAGGGCGAGGGACAGGCGCAGGAGGTCGCGGCGCTGCATTGTATACTTCCTTCCAATTTATACTTTGTCTGTCCGCGGTGAAGCGGCGAAAAAGTGCCGGACCCGATGGAGAACGGCCCGGGTCCGGCACGCTGGGACGCAACCGCTTCCCTAGAAGTTGAAGCCCAAGTTGACGCCGAAAGTGCGTGGCGGCAGGTACTGCGAGGTGTAGATGAACGAGCCGTTCGGTGCCACGGTGCGGCCCGCATCGCTCGTGCGCACCTTCACGTCGGTGAAGTTGCTCACGTAGGCGCCGGCGTACCACTTGTCGTCCGCCGAGGTGTAGCGCAGCGAGAGGTCGCCGCGGAAATAGGCCTTCTGCTGGTCGCCCGCGCCGAAGTTGAACGGCGACAGCCAGCTCGACGATTCGTAGTGGCCGGAGAATCGCGGTGTCAGGCGTGCGCCGTTCGACAGGATGAAGTCGTGCTCGTAGATCGCGTTGAAAGCGAAGTCGGGTGCATGCGCGAGTTCGTGGCCGCTCACATCCATGCAGTTGCCGATGCCCGATGCGGGCGGGCAGGCCGGCAGACCGCCGTAGTCGTTGCTGCCGGCATAGAGCAGCGTGCCGAGCTTCTTCTGCGGGATCGCCGAGAACACGAGGTTGAAGCGGTCGACGTCGCCGAGGCGCGCGGCGATTTCCGATTCGATGCCGCTGACCTTGGTCGTGCCTTTCACGTTGGAGAAGCCGAGACCGTGGCTGCCGTCGATGAAAGTGATCGGCGCGGCGAGCTGGAAGTCCTTGAAATCTTCGTGGTAGATCGCGCTGTTCCAGGTCAGGTGATGGTCGAGGAAACTGAGCTTGATGCCGGCCTCGTAGTTGATCAGCGACTCGCCCTTGTACGGCACGCCGCCGTCCTGCAGGCCGCCGGACTTGTAGCCGGTCGACACGCTCGCGTAGACCAGCGCGTCGCTCGACAGGTCGTGGTCGACCTTGAGCAGCCAGGTCGGCTTGTCCGCGCTGTATTTGCCATCGTTCTTCGCGCTGACGTTGAAGCCCGAGCCCGGCGAGGCCGGATCGAGGCCCGGATAGATCGGCACCTGCGGCACCGTCGCGTCGTAGGCCCAGCCGTAGTTGCGGCCGCCTTCGTTCTTCTTCTCGTCGTGGGTGAAGCGCGCGCCGAAGGTCAGGCGCGTCGCATCGCTGAGGTGCCAGGTCGCCTGGCCGAAACCGGCCCACGAATCGACCAGTTCCTTCGGCTGGATGAACGAACCCTGCCAGCCGACCGTGCCCTGCGGCGTGCCGTTGAAGATCGGGATGTCGAAGCGGATGCCGTTGTCTTCGGCCGCGTAGTAGAGGCCGAGGATCCAGTCGATCGTGTTGTCGCCGACGGACTTCAGGTCGAACTCGTGGCTCCACGATTCGTACTTCGACCAATTGGTGCGGTCGTTCTGGTAGTTCGCGCCGCTGGCGAAGCTGGTCGGCACGAGCACGCCGCCGTCCTGGTCGTAGCTGCTCGAGCCGTTGAAGCGCGAGTAGCCGGCGATATAGCTGAACTCCATCGCGTCGTTGATCGCGTAGTCGACGCGCGAGCGCAGCGCGTAGTTGGTCCGGCTCAGCGCTGGCGCGGTGTCGGCGAGGATCGACCAGAAATCCTGGCCGGCGCGCGGGTTCTGCATCAGGTTCGCGCTCGGCGTGCCGCGGTCACGAAAGTATTCGAACGACAGGTTCCAGGTCAGCTTGTCGTTCGGCACCCACAACGCCGACACGCGTGCGGCGCTCTGGTTCTGCGAGTTGTACTTCGGTCCGCCGGTGACGTAGATGTTCGGATCGATCGCCTTGAACGTGGCGGCGGTGCCGCCCGCGGCGAGGTAGGCGGCCTGCTGGGAGGCGACCGACGGCAACTGGCCGACCGGATTCTGGTAGTCGACGTAGCCGTCGTGCTGCTGCTGCGCGACGGCGACGCGGAACGCGAACGTTTCGCTCACCGGCACGTTGACCGCGGCGCGCAGGCCGAGGTGCGCGTAGTCGCCGGCCTCGAACTGCGCATAGCCGTAGAAATTGCCGAGTTCGGGCTTGGCGGTCTGGAAGTTGACTGCGCCGACGGTCGAGTTGCGCCCCCACAGCGTGCCCTGCGGACCGCGCAGCACTTCCGCCGATTGCAGGTCGAGCAGCAGGCCGGCCGCGGCTTCCGCGCGCGGCGTGTAGATGCCGTCGACGAACAGCGCGACTTCGGGGTCGGCGTACTCGGTCTTGGCCGAATCGTTGCCGATGCCACGCAGGGTCAGGGTGACGACGCCGTGGTCGCCCTGCGTGGTCGCGGCGAAGCCGGGCACGAGCTTGACGATGTCGGTGACGGTGTTTACGCGTTCCTTCTCGAGCGTGTCGGCGCCGATCGCGGTAACCGCGAGTGGAGTCTTCTGCAGCGAGGTCGAGCGCTTGGTCGCGGTCACTTTCACTTCTTCGAGCGACTGCGTATTCGCTGCCTTCGGATCGGCTGCGCCGTCGACGGCGTTGTCGGCCGCGGCATGAGCATAGCCGGCGGCGAGTACGGCCACGATCGCGCAGCAGAGTGCGGTTCTGCCGGGCAAAATTCGGGTGTCGCGCAGGGTGGTGCCAAGCATCTGCGTGGCGTTGGACGCGGACGCGCGCGGCGCGTTCGAACGGTGATTCATTGGGTCTCCCTCCTAAGGATTTGGCGGTGCCAGCCGGCCGGCTTCTGTGCCGGTCTGATACGGGGCGAGGCTAGGAATACTGCAAATTGTCAGCGCTGTCAATCATAAATTGACAGCGCTGACAATTGGCGTAATCTAAACTTCAAGAAAAGGGTGGAAGCCGCGTCCGCGGCGGCGGGCAGGCGCGGCTCGCCCGCACAAGAAAGACAATGGGAGGAAAGACATGTCGGCATTGCGCAATATCCTTGTGGTCGGTGGCGGCACGGCCGGCTGGCTGAGCGCCTGCTACCTCGCGCGCGTGCTCAACGCGGCGCATCCGCAGGGCGTGCGCGTGAGTCTGGTCGAATCGGCCGACATCGGTATCCTCGGTGTCGGCGAGGGCACGTTTCCGTCGATCCGCGGCACCTTGTCTGCGATCGGCCTCGACGAGACGCGCTTCCTGCGCGGCGCGACGGCGACGTTCAAGCAGGGTATCCGCTTCGTCGACTGGGTGCGTGCGCCGGCTATGCTTGCCGGCGCACGCCGCGACTACTTCCATCCATTCAGCCTGCCGAGCCAGCGCGGCGACGCGCCCGAATTGTTGCCGTACTGGCTGCTCGGCGCGGCCGCACCAGGCGCGTCGTTCGCCGAAAGCGTGACCTTGCAGCAGCGCGTCGCCGACGCCGCGCGCGCGCCGAAGAAACGCGGCGATGCGCCGTACCAGGGTCGGCTCAACTATGCCTATCACTTCGACGCGGTGCAGTTCGCCAAGGTGCTCGCCGAACACGGGCGCAATCTCGGCGTACAGCACACGATCGCGACGGTCGAGAATGTCGATCTCGACGAACATGGCGCGATCGCGCGCGTGCACACGCGCGAAGCCGGCGCGCTCGAAGCGGATCTGTACGTCGACTGCACCGGCTTCCGCGCGGCGCTGATCGGTCGCGCGCTCGGCTCGTCGTTCCGCAGCGCCAAGGACACGCTGTTCGTCGACCGCGCGGTCGCGATCCAGGTGCCGTATGCGCGCGCCGATGCACCGATTCCTTCATACACGATCTCGACCGCGCACGAAGCGGGCTGGACCTGGGACATCGGCCTGCACGCGCGCCGCGGTGTCGGCTATGTCTACTCGACGCGCCACACCGACGATGCGCGCGCGGAGCAGGTGCTGCGCGACTACATCGGCCCGGCGGCGCAAGGATTGAGCGCGCGCGTGCTCAAGTTCGAAGCAGGCCATCGTCCGCTGCAATGGGTGAAGAACTGCGTCGCGGTCGGGCTCTCCGCCGGCTTCGTCGAGCCGCTCGAATCGACCGGCATCGGCCTGATCGAGATCGCCGCCTACCTGATCGCACACCTGTTTCCGCGCGACGGCGAGATGACGCGCGTGGCGAAGCTGTTCAACGAATCGATGTCCGCGCGCTACGAGCGCATCTTCGACTTCATCAAAATGCATTATTGCCTGAGCCAACGCCGCGACTCGACGTTCTGGATCGACAACGCCGACCCGGCGAGCGTGCCGGGCACGCTCAAGGACCGCCTCGCGATGTGGCGCTGCCGGCCGCCGCACCGCCTCGACTTCCTCAGCGATATCGAGATGTTCCTGCCGGCGAGCTGGCAGTACATCCTCTACGGCATGGAGTTCCGCACCGATCTCGAATCCGCGCGCGCCGCGTACACGCAAGTCGACGCCGCGCGGCGCGAGTTCGAGATGATCCGCGCGCTCGGCACGCATGCGGTGAACGACCTGCCTGACCATCGCGCGCTGGTCGAGGCGATCTGCGCGGAACGCGGCGCTGTTGCGGTAGGATGACAGCGCTATCACTCAACCTAGGACTGCCGGGAAACGCTGCATGCCAGCCCGAATCGAAGACGTTGCGCTGAAGGCCGGCGTTTCCACCAAGACCGTCTCGCGCGTATTCAACCGCGAGCCGAACGTGAGCGAGAAGGCGCGCACCCGCGTCGAAGCGGCGGCGCGCGAACTCAGCTACCGGCCCAATCCGTCCGCGCGCAGCCTGGCCGGCAACCGCTCGTATCTCGTCGCGCTGTTGTTCGACAATCCGCACGCGGGCTCGAGCTACGTCATGGAACTCATAGTCGGCGTGCTGCAGGCCTGCGAGAACACGCACTACAACGCGATGCTGCGCCCGCTCGACCTGTCCGCCGATGCGGTGGCGGCGGTCGAGGAATTCGTCGCCCAGTTCCGGCCCGATGCACTCGTGCTCGCGCCGCCGATCGGCGACGACCTCAAGATATTGCGCCGTCTCGACGATTTGAATATCCGCTACTCGGCGATTTCGGCACGTTCCTCGCACGCACGCATCGGCGTCGGCCTCGACGAGCGCAGGGCGGCGACCGAGATGGTCGAACATCTCGCCGCGCTCGGCCATCGCCGCATCGGCCATATCGCCGGGCGCGCCGGCCACGGCGCGCGCGCGTGGCGACTGGCGGGCTACCGCGACGGCTTGCGCAAGGCGGGCATGGCCTACGACGAAACCCTCGTCGTCGACGGGGATTTCACGTTCGACTCCGGCATCGCCGCGGCACGGCAACTGCTCGACCTGCGCGATCCGCCGACCGCGATCTTCGCCGCCAACGACGATTCGGCCTGCGGCGCAATGCACGAGGCGTTCGAGCGCGGATTCTCGATTCCGCGCGATCTGTCGATCTGCGGCTTCGACGATACGCCGGCGTCGGCGCAGGTATGGCCCGGGCTGACCACGGTGCACCAGCCCTGCCGCGAGATGGGCCGCATCGCCACCGAGCAGGTGCTGCTGTCGATCCGCGAGCCCGAAGCGGCGCAGACGGTACGCATTTCCTACGAAATCAAGATTCGCGGTTCGACGGGGCCAGTTCGGGCGAACGATGCCTCGATGGCGCTGCGAAGCACGCGCTAGGCTTGAACCAAACCCAATCGGTCGCGTGCAACGCGCGGCGCTTCAGCGACCGATGCTGGCGCGCACGGCGATTGAATCGACGATTTTCAGGCCACCGGAGACGCGTGACGCGACTTCTTCGACGTGTGCGCGTTCGGGATTGGTGTCGACAAGGCCGTACAGATAGACGACGTGATCCAGCGACTGCACCTGGATGTCCCAGAAGCTGATTCCCGGCGTCGCGCGCAGTGCGGCTTCGATCTGCGCAGCGATCTCCTTGTCGCCCGGGCAGCCGGCGAAGCCGCACTTGCGATAAGCCTCGTATGCGGTACACGCGGACAGCTGCGCGACCAGCAAACAGAGTGTCAGCGATACGAGAGGGCGATTCATGCGCTTTGGGCCGGCATCGTCGGTGATGGCATGGTGGGCAATACCACGCGTCGCGGTCAGCTCGTTTACGGCGTGAGGGTGAATGCGCTGTGGCGCTGCTCGTGGTCGAGCAGCCAGCGCTTGGTCGGCAGGCCGCCGCCGAAGCCGGTCAGGCTGCCGTTGGCGCCGATCACGCGATGGCAGGGCACGATGATCGGCAGCGGATTGCGCCCGTTCGCCGCGCCGATCGCGCGCGTGGCGTTGGCATCGCCGAGCGCGCGCGCGATCTCGCCGTAACTCGTCGTCGTGCCGTAGGGAATTTCGAGCAAAGCAAGCCAGACCTGCTGCTGGAAATCGGTGCCCTGCGGCGCGAGCGGCAGATCGAACGCGGTGAGCTTGCCGGCGAAATACGCCTTGAGCTGCGTGCGTGCCTCGTGCAGCGCACCGGGCCCGCGCTCCCAATCCTCGCCGATCGTGGCCGGATACTTGCCATTCTCGAAATCGACATGGCGCAGGCCGCGTCCGTCGGCCGCGAGCATGAGGCGGCCGATCGGCGTGTGCAGATAGTCGTAGTACACCGTCGACATGGTCGACAATGTTACACCTCAGGCCGCGGACTTGACCTCCGCCCGCATGCGGCGCGCGCGTACGGCCTGGGCGAGGCGATCGAGCGTGCGCACGGTCGTTTCCCAGTCGATGCAGCCGTCGGTAATGCTCTGGCCGTACTTCAGCGGCTGGCCTTCGACGAGATCCTGGCGACCGCCGACGAGATGGCTTTCGATCATCGCGCCGAGGATGCGCGTTTCGCCGGCTTCGACTTGGCCGGCGATGTCGTCGATCACCTTCGGTTGGTTCTCCGGATTCTTCGACGAATTGGCGTGGCTCGCGTCGATCATGACGCGGTCATTGAGGCCGGCCTTGGCGATCGCCGCAGATGCCGCATCGACACTCGCCACGTCGTAGTTCGGCGTCTTGCCGCCGCGCAGGATGACGTGGCAGTCGCGGTTGCCGCGCGTCGCCGCGATCGCGGTGCGGCCTTCCTTTGTCACTGCCATGAAATGGTGCGGGCTCGCTGCCGACAGCACCGCGTCGACCGCGATTTTCACGTTGCCGTCGGTGCCGTTCTTGAAGCCGACCGGGCAGGACAGGCCGGATGCGAGTTCGCGATGCACCTGGCTCTCAGTCGTGCGCGCGCCGATTGCGCCCCAAGCGACCAGATCGGCGATGTACTGCGGCGTGATCATGTCGAGGAACTCGCAACCGGCCGGCAGGCCGAGCGCGTTGATGTCGCGCAGCAATCCGCGCGCGAGGCGCAAGCCCTTGTCGATGTGGAAGCTGCCGTCGAGGTCGGGGTCGTTGATCAGGCCCTTCCAACCGACCGTGGTGCGCGGTTTTTCAAAATAGACACGCATGACGACTTCGAGCTCGCCCGCGAGACGCGCGCGCTCCTTGACCAGGCGCTGGGCGTATTCGATCGCGGCCGTCGTGTCATGAATCGAGCAGGGCCCGACGACGACGACGAGGCGGTCGTCCGTGCCGTCGAGGATGGCGTGCACCGCCGCGCGCGATTTCGCCACGGTGTCCTCGGCCGCGTCGTCGAGCGGGAATTCGGCAATCACCTGGGCGGGCGTGGAAAGTTCGCGCAGTTCGGCTATGCGCAGGTCGTCGGTGTGGTGGGTGGTCATGGCGGTTTCCTGGGAGGGTCATTGGGGGTTGGGTTCTGTGGACTTCCCGGCGGCCATAAAAAAACCGCCGGAGTGGCCGGCGGTTTTCGAGGGTCTTGTTTGCGGATCTTCAGATCGATCGCGCCCCTTCCTCCGCCAGCGGCTTGGGAATGCCGTAATACCAAAAGTAATAGCTGTGGCGGGTGGAGGTCATGGGTATACAAATATCACATCGATTTGCCGGCGACAAGCACGGCACCGTTTTTCTCCGCTTGTCCCGGAGGGTTAGGGATCAAGAGCTTCAATCCAGTTCGATGCCGGCCAGACGTTTCAAAGCTTCGGCGTATTTCGCCGCGGTGCCGTCGATCACTTCGCGCGGCAGCTTCGGACCCGGCGCGGTCTTATTCCAATCCAGCGTCTCGAGATAGTCGCGCACGAACTGCTTGTCGTAGCTCGGCGGACTGATGCCGACGCGGTACTCGTCGGCGGGCCAGAAGCGCGAAGAGTCCGGCGTCAGCATCTCGTCCATGACATAGAGCTTGCCGTCTTCGTCGGTGCCGAACTCGAACTTGGTATCGGCGATCAGGATACCTCGCGACGCCGCGAACTCTGCTGCAAAAGTATAAATTTTCAAAGTGGCGTCGCGAACCTGCTCGGCGAGGTCGCCGCCGATCGAGGCGACGACCTGGTCGAAGCCGATGTTCTCGTCGTGGTCGCCGATCGCGGCCTTGGTCGAAGGCGTGAAGATCGGAGTGGGCAGCTTCTCAGCCTGACGCAGTCCGCTCGGAAGTTTGATGCCACAGAGCGAGCCGGTGGCCTGGTAGTCCTTCCAACCCGAGCCGATCAGATAGCCGCGCGCGATCGCCTCGACCGGTACCGGCTTGAGGCGCTTTGTGACTACGCTGCGCTTGGCATACAAACGCGCATCGACGCCGGCGGGCAGTACCGAGGCGACATCCTTGCCGGTCAGATGGTTCGGCACGAGGTGCGCGGTCTTCGCGAACCAGAAATTCGAGATCTGGCAGAGCATTTCGCCCTTGCCCGGAATCGGGTCGGGCAGGATCACGTCGAACGCCGAGAGGCGATCGCTCGCGACGATCAGCAGTTCGCGCGGCGACAACGCATAGACGTCGCGCACCTTGCCGCGATGGATCAGATCGAGACCGGGCAGGTCGGATTGCAGGAGCGTGGTGGGCACGGCGACCTCGAAAGGCAGGCGGGGCGGGGTGCGCATTGTAACCGTCCGTTCATCGTGCATCGCAGGGTTCGGCTAGAATTCGCGTTCGACAGGGTTCCGCGACGATCGATGATTCTCTCCTTTTCCGGCGCCGCGCCGGCGCCGATGCGCATCGGCCCGCGGCTGCACGCATGAACATCTGGGGCAAACTGATCGGCTTCGCGATCGGCGTCGGCGTGTTCCACAACCCGCTCGCGATCGTCGTCTGCGTCGTGCTCGGACACATCTTCGACCGCAGCGTGAGCAGCTTCGGCGGCACGATCGATGCCGCACCGTTGTCCTTCGTCGCGCCGTTGTTCGGCCTTGCCGGGGCGATCGCGAAGTCGGACGGACGCGTGTCCGAGGCCGAGATCGCCGCGACCGAGCAGCTCATGGCGCGCCTGCAGCTCTCCTCCGAATTGCGCAACGTCGCGGTCGACCAGTTCAACGCAGGCAAGCAGCCGGGCTATTCGACGACGAACGCGATCGTGCAGCTGCGCGCGTGGACGCACGGACACCGCGACCGCGCCTTCATCCTGATCGACCTGCTGCTCGACATCGTCTGCGCCGACGGCCCGCTCGCGCCTGCCAAGCTCGTCATCGTGCGCAAGCTCTGCGCCGCGCTCGGCGTCGACGAGCGCCAGCTGATCGGCATCGCGGTGATGAAAGGCTACGCCTACGTCGCGCCGGACAATTGGGAGGAATACGTCAACGCGCATCGCGGCGATCGCGCGCGTGGCGGCAATGCGAATTCCACGCGGATCAAAGATCCGTATGCCGTACTCGGCCTCGACCGCAAGGCAAGCGATGCCGAGATCAAGCGCGCCTATCGCAAGCTCATGAGCCAGCACCATCCGGACAAGCTCGGCAACGTGCCCGACGAATTGAAACGCCGCGCCGAGGAGCGCGCGCGCGACATCAATGCAGCTTACGAGCAGATTCAGGCAGAACGCAGACGCTAGAGCGGCGTTTTGTCACACCTTTGGAGCGCCAAGCGAATCGCCGAGGCGCGCATGTAAACTGTCTATTCCGCATCGCGAGAGCACTCCGATGAAACAGTCCCCCGTCATCGCGCCTTCAATCCTGTCCGCGAACTTCGCCAAGCTCGGCGAGGAAGTCGACAACGTGCTTGCCGCCGGTGCGCAGTGGGTGCACTTCGACGTCATGGACAACCATTACGTGCCGAATTTGACGATCGGCCCGCTGATCTGCGAAGCGCTGCGCAAGCACGGCGTGACCGCGCCGATCGACGTGCACCTGATGGTCAAGCCGGTCGATCGCATCGTGCCCGACTTCGCCAAGGCCGGCGCGACCAATATCAGCTTCCATCCCGAGGCGAGCGAGCACATCGACCGCACGATCGGCCTGATTCACGACAGCGGCTGCAGCGCGGGTCTCGTCTTCAATCCGGCGACACCGCTGGCGTATCTCGACTACGTAATGGACAAGATCGATCTGATCCTGCTGATGAGCGTCAATCCCGGTTTCGGCGGGCAGAGTTTCATTCCGTCCGCGCTGAGCAAGCTGCGCGAAGTGCGCGAGCGCATCGACCGCAGCGGCCGCGCGATCCGCCTTGAGATCGACGGCGGCGTCAAGACCGACAACATCGCCGAAATCGCCAAGGCTGGTGCCGACACCTTCGTCGCTGGTTCGGCGATCTTCGGCCACAAGGATTACCGCGAGATCGTCGCCAAGATGTTCGCCGCGATAGGTTGATCTCGCGTCAGGCGGACGAGCCCGCTCAGCGGAACACGACCGTGCGATGCCCGTTCAACAGCACGCGATGCTCCACGTGCCAGCGCACCGCGCGCGCGAGGACGAGTGATTCGACGTCGCTGCCGATGCGCACGAGATCGCGCGGCGTCGCGCCGTGGTCGACGCGGGCGACATCCTGCTCGATGATCGGACCCTCGTCGAGATCGCTGGTGACGTAGTGCGCCGTCGCACCGATGACCTTCACCCCGCGCTGATGCGCCTGGTGGTAAGGCTTGGCGCCCTTGAAGCTCGGTAGGAAGCTGTGGTGGATGTTGATCGCGCGCCCGGCAAGCGTCGCGCATAGCCGCGGCGAAAGAATCTGCATATAGCGCGCGAGCACGACGAGATCGACGTGCTGCTTGTCGACGAGTTCGACGATGGAGGCTTCCTGCGCATCGCGCGTCGCGCTGCTGACCGGCAGGTAACGGAACGGCACGCGATGCGATGCGGCGAGCTCGGCGAAATCCTCGTGATTGGAGGCCACCGCTGCGATGTCGACCGGCAGCTGACCGCTGCGCACGCGGAACAGCAGATCGTTGAGGCAGTGACCGTGCTTGCTCACGAGCAGCAGCAGACGCGCGCGCCTGCGCGCATCGTGGATTTTCCAATCCATCGCGAATTCGTGCGCGAGCGCGGCGACTCGGCTTTCAAGCGTGGCGATGTCCAGGCTGGCCGGCACATCGAAATGAATGCGCAGAAAGAAGCGCTCGGTTTCCTCGTCGCCGAACTGCTGCGCGTCGAGGATGTTGCAAGCCGACTCGAACAATAGCGCGCTGACGCGGTAGACGATGCCGGTGCGGTCCGGGCAGGACAGGGTGAGGATGTAGTCGTGACGCATCGGCGAACGCACTTAGGGGGCGGGCCGGGCATTCTAATATTGAAGAGTGCGGCCAGGGCTGGCCGCTTCGATTTTTCCGCCACCGCGGACGATCGCATGCGGCCAAGGTCAAGAAGGCCGCGCCGGAACAAGGTACTGAGGAGTGGGACGCTTCGGCGCGGCGCGGAAACTCAGAATTGCAGCGCGGCGAGGGCTCCGAGCACGAGCGCGCACAGGGCGAAGGCGACGCGGAACGGCTCGGCTTGGTTCAGCTCGAGATTGGGGTTGGGGCGATCGGCTTTCATCAATGTTCTTCATGGGGCGCCCGCTTGGCGCGAGCATAGATTCGGCGACGAGCCTGAACGCCTGCGGCGCCGTTTGCGGCGACGGCGAGGCCAAATCTGGCGCAACGATGACAAATGCGCTGCGGCCATTGCTGCGTGCGGGACTGGCCCGTAAGCTGCGCACACCTCATCACGCAGGACCGACCGCATGGGCCGCAATATCGCCATCGTCGAAGACGAACCCGCGATCCGCGCCAACTACGTCGAGGCGCTCAATCGTTTCGGCTACACCACGCACGGCTATTCCACGCGGCCCGATGCGAGCCGCGCATTCGCGCAGCGGCTGCCCGAACTCGTCATCATCGACGTCGGCCTCGGCGACGAACCCGAAGGCGGCTTCGAGCTGTGCCGTGAGCTGCGTGCGCAGTCGCCGACGCTGCCGATTCTGTTCCTGACCGCGCGCGATTCGGATTTCGACGTGATCTCGGGCCTGCGCCTCGGCGCCGACGACTATTTGACCAAGGACGTCAGCCTGCATCATCTCGCCGCGCGCATTAGCGCGCTCTTTCGCCGCATCGATGCGTTGAACAAGCCCGCGTCGAAGGAGACCGTGGTCGAGCATGGTCCGCTCAAGCTCGAAGCCGAGCGCATGCGCGTCACCTGGAACAATCACGAGGTGCCGCTGACCGTGACCGAGTTCTGGATGATCCACACGCTCGTGCGCTTCCCGGGGCACGTGAAAAATCGGGACCAGCTCATGCGCGAGGCGCAGGTCGTCGTCGACGATGCGACGATCACTTCGCATATCAAGCGCATCCGCAAGAAGTTCCTCGCGATCGACGAGGCATTCGATTCGATCGAGACCGTGCACGGTGCCGGATATCGGTGGCGGCCGTGAAGCTGTTCTTTCCTTCTCCCGGAGGGAGGAGGAAAGCAACTGCGCCGGCGCCTTGACCCATGTCGCTCCGCTTCAAACTTCTTCTCCTCGCCCTGTCCACGCTGGCCCTGCCGCTGGCGGGCTGGTTGATCGTGCGGCAGATGGAAGAGTTGCTGCGCCAAGGCCAGGAACAGACACTGACGGCGTCGGCGAAGGCGCTCGCGCGCAGCCTCGCGGCGCTGAAGACCGTGCTGCCGCCGGCCGGGCAGGCGTTCTACGTGCATCCCTGCGCGCGCGGCATGCGCATCGACGGTTACGCCGACGACTGGAACGCGTTGATGCCGTACGCGCAGAACATCGGTCCCGCCGACGACGCGCAGAAAGCCAAACTCCTGCTTTGCGCGGACGATGACTACCTTTATTTGCTTGCACAGGTACGCGACGCGACGCGCACGCGCGCGGACGCAAGCGACGACAATGCGCTGCTGCACGACCACCTGACCCTGAGTCTGGCTCACGACAACGACTTGCGCCGCTATCTGATCGCGAATGCGGCGCCGGGAACGTTCGAGGCGCGCGTGCTCGATGGCGAAGGCGGCACGCTGCCGCAGGTCCTCGGCGGCTACTGGCAGGAGGATGGCGACGGCTATCGCGTCGAACTGCGTCTGCCGCGCGCGCAGATGCCCGACTCGCTCACGCTCAACGAGTTCGACGCCGACGCGCCGAACAACGCGCACATCGAATTGCGCCCGCTGCTGTTGCGTTCGCCCGACTTGTCCTCCGATCTCGCCCAATTCGCGCCGGACGGCATGCGCGTGCGCGTGCTCAGCGCCGAAGGCTGGGTCGTCGCCGAGTCGGGTCAGCTTGCGCCGCTGCCGTCGAAATCGTCGACGCCGGCGCTGCGGCGCTGGTTCGAGAACCTGATCTATCGCAGCTTGATCGCGCCCGACATGACGCGGGCACAGGATTTCGCGACCAACCTACCGCGCCTGTCTTCGCCCGAGATCTGGCAGGCGCTGTCCGGCGTCGCCGCGACCGCCTGGCATCCGGCACCCAATCAGGGCAGCAGCGTCGTGCTTGCCGCCGCAGTGCCGTTGAAGGACAACAACGAAGTGCGCGGCGCGTTGCTGCTCGAACAATCCGGCGATGCGCTGCCGTTGTTGACCAACCGTGCGCTGCTGATCTTGATCGGCGCAAGCCTCGGTGCGCTGCTGTTCGCGGGCGCCGTGCTGTTCGCCTTCGCCGGCGTGCTCGGCGTGCGCATCCGCCGCCTGCGCGACGCGGTCGAACGCGCCAAGCATGCGAGCGGCAGGGTGGAACGTGGCGGCGAACGGCAGGTTCCGCTGCCACTGCTGGGAGCGAAAGACGAGCTCGGCGATCTGGCGCGCAGCTTCGCCCATCTGCTCGACGAGGTGAGCGTGTACACCGACTATCTGCGTACCCTCGCCTCCAAGCTCTCGCATGAGCTGCAGACGCCGCTCGCGATCGTCAAATCCTCGCTCGACAATCTCGACCAGCAGTCGGTGTCGACCGATGCGCGCACTTACCTCGTGCGCGCACGCAGCGGCGCCGAACGCCTCGGCGCGATCGTGCGCGCGATGAGCGAAGCGAGCCGCATGGAGCGTGCGATCCACGGCGTCGACGCGGAGGAGTTCGACCTCACCGCGGTCGTGCGCGGCTGCGTCGATGCCTATCGGCCGCTGCTCGCGCCGCGCCGCGTCGAGGCCGACCTGCCTGCGTCGCCGCTACTCATGCACGGCGCGCCGGAGCTGATCGCGCAGGCGCTCGACAAACTCATCGACAATGCGCGCAGCTTCACCGCCGAGAATGGCTGGATCCGCATCGCCCTGCGTGCGAATGGCGATGGCGCGATCGTCAGCGTCGCCAACCAGGGGCCGCCTTTGCCCGTCGGCATGGCCGATCGCCTGTTCGAATCGCTTGTCAGTGTGCGCCCGTCCACGGCGCAGAAGGCCACCGTGGTCAACGGCGCGCCTGCCGAGCCGCCGCATCTCGGCCTCGGTCTGTCCATCGTGCGCCTGATCGCTGAGCTGCATCGCGGCGTGGCGACGGCGCGCAATCTGCCTGACGGCACAGGGGTCGTGTTCTCGCTGGAACTGCATGGCATGCCACGGCGTTCGCTCGCCGGTTGACCAGTCGAGGACTTGAACTGACATGGAGTTGCGACGAATATCGGCGCTGTCACGTCCAGTCCCAGGCAAAGACTCCCGGGAGACTCGTATGCGCAGGATCAAGGCAAGTTTGGGTTTGTTCGTCGTTGCATTGTTGTGCGGTGCGGCGGCGCCGGCCTTCGCCATGCACGACTACGGCATGGATTCGGCGGCGTTCGCGAGCAACGACCCACCCGGCAACTTCTTTCCGGGCAAGTACTTCCAGTACAAGGCGCAGTTCTACCTGTCGAAGAAGAGCTATGTCACCGCGCTGCGCATGTACGAGCTGGCCGGATTCTGGGCGAACAAGATCGCGCAATATAACGCTGGGCTCATGTATTACAACGGCATCGGCATTCCAGTTGATCGCGTGCGCGGCGTCGCCTGGCTCGGCATCGCGGCGGAGGCGCAGGACGATCTCGCCGTACGCGCCCTGCAGGTCGCCTATGCCAGCCTCAACGAGAGCGAAAAGCGCCAGGCGGGCGAATTGTTCAAGCAACTCGACGAGAAATATGGTGATGCGGCGAGCCTGCCGCGCGCAGTGCGGCGGTACGAGATGGAGGCGCGCGGCGCCACCGGTTCGCACCTGGGCTACGTCGGAAACCTCACCGTGTACGAAACCGGCGCGTCCAGCAACGGTTCGCTCGGCGAATCTGGTTTCCGTTACTACCGCCACCAAGGCGATGCGCGCGACGAGCTGATCGGAAAGATCACCGGGCATGTCCGTGTCGGTGCGGTGACGCCGCTGAAAGTGTCCGCCGACGCGCTGAAGAACGCTTCGCAAGAACCGCTCGACACGCCCGAGGGCAAGTGATGCCTGGATGAACGCGCAGGCCCGCCACGCCTGCGCCGGCGGCCTTGTGCCGGCTGATTGGCGCAAAGCAGCATAGCTTGCTATCTTCGGCAGCCCTTTCGTTGCCGTGCTGACCCGTGATCTCTTCCGCCGAATTCGCCGCACTCGCCGCGCAGGGCTACAACCGCATTCCGCTCGTGCGCGAGGTGTTGTCCGATCTCGACACGCCGCTGTCGGTCTACCTCAAACTCGCCGATGGGCCGTATGCCTATCTGTTCGAATCGGTCGAGGGCGGCGCGCGCTGGGGGCGCTATTCGATCATCGGCCTGCCGGCACGCCGCGTGATCCGCGTCTACGGCCATCGCCTGACGATCAGCGAGGAAGGCGAGACGATCGAGGAGCGCGAGGTCGCCGATCCGCTCGCCGAAATCGCGCAGATCAAAGCACAGTACAAGGTGCCACGCATCGAGGGTCTGCCGAAATTCGCCGGCGGCCTGGTCGGTTATTTCGGCTACGAATGCGCAAGCTACATCGAGCACAAGGTCAAGGCCGACGCGAAGCCGGACCAGCTCGGCATGCCCGACATCTGCCTCATGCTCGCCGAAGAGCTGGCCGTGTTCGACAACTTGAAGGGCAAGCTTTACCTCATCGTCAACGCCGATCCGGCCGAGCCGCGCGCCTACGCGCGCGCGCAGCGCCGGCTCGATTCGCTCGTGCATCGGCTGCGCTCGACCAGCGCGGCCTATCCCGACATCGTCGATCCGAAGGCGATCGACGAGTCGCATTTCGTTTCGAGTTTTCCGAAGGACGACTACCTTGCCGCGGTGGAAAAGGCCAAGGAATACGTCTATGCGGGCGATGTGTTCCAGGTGCAGATCAGCCAGCGCCTCAGCGTGCCGTTCCGTTCGCGTCCGCTCGACGTCTACCGCGCACTGCGCGCGTTGAATCCGTCGCCGTACATGTATTTCATCGATCTCGGCAGCGAGCAAATCATCGGCTCCTCGCCGGAAATTCTCGTGCGCGCGCAGGGCGAACAGGTCGTGCTGCGCCCGATCGCCGGCACGCGCCGGCGCGGGCACACGCTCGAGGATGACGCGGCGATGGAAGCGGAGCTGCTTGCCGATCCGAAGGAACGCGCTGAGCACCTCATGCTGATCGACCTCGGACGCAACGACGTCGGCCGCATCGCCGAAACCGGCACGGTCGAACTCACCGCGAACATGGTCGTCGAGCGCTACTCGCACGTCATGCACATCGTCTCCGAAGTCGTCGGCAAGCTGAAAGCCGGACTGAGTTTCATGGACGTGTTCCGCGCGACGTTCCCCGCCGGCACGCTGACCGGCGCGCCGAAGGTGCGCGCGATGGAGGTGATTGCCGAACTCGAAACGGTCAAGCGCGGCGTCTATGGCGGTGCGATCGGCTACTGGAACTGGCACGACGAGGCCGACCTCGCCATCGCGATCCGTACCGCGATCGTGCAGGACGGCCAACTGCACGTGCAGGCCGCGGGCGGCGTCGTCGCCGACTCGGTGCCCGAGCTCGAGTGGAAGGAAACGATGAACAAATGCCGCGCACTGTTCCGTGCAGTGGCACAGGCGGTGGGCGGCTTGTAGCGAAGAGATTGCGCAGAGCGCGGTGTGCCTTCTTGCGTCACGCGTACGGTTATCGCTCCGTCATCGCTGCGATCATCCTGGCCAGTCCTTCGTCGATCGTGTGCGGGGCGCGGTAGCCGGTCCGTTCCAGGGCCGTGGTGTCGATCCGCGTATCGGCGCAGAACTTGCGGATGCGTGCGCGGCTGATCAGCAATGGCTTGCGCGCGATCCGCGCCGCTGCGTCGCACAACGTGCCTATGCCCATCGCCAGCCAGTAAGGCAGCGCAAACCGCGGTATGGATTGTCCTGTCAACGAACCTATCGTGGCGACGAGATCGGCGATGCTCTTGTCGGGTTTGTCGGCGTAGTTGTACAGATGTAGCCCGGCTGCGCTATCGAGTCCGATGCAGAGGAAATCGACGAGATTGCCGACATAGGCGATCGACTTGCGGTTCGCGCCGTTGCCGATCATGAGCAGCCGGCGGCGGCGGATCTGCTCGACCAGATGATGGACGTTGCCGCGATTGCCTTCGCCGAACACGACGCATGGACGCACGATCAGTAGCGAGTGCGCGGGGTCGGCGGTTTGCCAGAGGCGATATACCCGCTCCGCCTCGGCCTTGCTCTTGCCGTAGGCATTGGCCGGGGCGATGCGCGTGGATTCGCCGGCGTTGGGTTGATTCAGGCCGTATACCGCGCTGCTGCTGACGAATACGACGCGTTGCAACGCACAGCTCTGCGCCGCCGCGACGAGGCTTTCGGCACCGTTGACGTTCACGTCGAAATAGCGCGATTCGGGGCGAACATCGTCACGATGTTCGGCGGCTAGGTTGACCACGCAATCGGCGCCGGCCAGCATGCGCGTCAACGCAGCGGTGTCGCGTACGTCGCCGAGCGTGGTGCATTCGGGATGGGTCGTGCTCGGAACCAGGTCATAGATCGCGGCACGGTGCCCCAACTGCAGCAAGCGGGAAATCAGCCGCGTGCCGATAAACCCGCTGCCCCCGACAACAACGATCTTCATGATGTCCTCATGATAGCGAGTCTGTCTTCGCGCGCCGGCAGGCGGCTGTCGTGCTGCCGCCGGCTCCCGAGCGATTGCCTGCCGATAGATGTCGAGCAGCGCCTGTGTCGCCTGCACGGGATCGTGTCGCCGGGCGAGATAGGCGCGACCGGCGTCGATGCGGGTCGAGCGCGCGTCTGCGCTCGCCGCAAGCTCGCAGAGCTCCGCGCAAAACTCGTCGGGCGTGTCGGCGATCGAGAGCTCGCGCCCGCGCACGATATCGAGTCCGCTCGCCGCTTTCGATGTCGCCACGACCGGCAGGCCGCGCGCCCAGGCTTCGAGGATGCGCATGCGGATTCCTGAGCCGACGAACAGCGGCACGGCGGCGATGGCGTCTTCGGGGAAGGCATCGATCGAATCGACGGGCGCGGGATGCCAGCGCAGGTTTTGCGCGGACGCGATCGCATCACCGCCGAATACGTGCACCACAGCGCGCGGCAGCCGCTCGCGAATGCGCGGCGAGACTTCGCGCAGGAACCAGCGCGCCGCCTGATAATTTGGCCGCCATCCGGCGCTGCCGGAAAGGACGATCGCGGGCTCGCCTTCGACGCGTCGCCCCGCCGGCAGGCGTTGTGAAAAGGCCGGAGGCAGGGAGTCTATCCGCGACACCATGGCGGACGGGCAAAGCTCGCGCAATGCAACCGCATCATTTTCGCTGAGGGTAATCGTATGCGCGGCGATGGCGACCGCTTGGCGTTCCTCCGCCTGCAATCGATCCGCTTCGAACGCAAGCGGCCAAGCCAGCGATCGCATGGCAGCAGTTTGCCGCCACAGCTGCGACTCGACGTTCTGCATGCGCAATACGACAGGAACGCCAGCGCGCAATGCGGGCGCGCAATTGGCCAGTGCCTGCAATTGCTCGGCGTGCAGAATGTCCGGATGCCAGTGGGCAAGCGCGTAGTCGACGGCGTGTTCCATTTCAATATGATGATGGCGTGCCACGCTCAACGAACGCCGACGGTGCAGCGCACGCAGCGCAGCCGCCGGCCAGGATATGCGCGGGACGTCGACTCGCTGCACCGAGATTTGTTCGACGCCTTCGTCGTATGCGGTTTCATCCCCGCTTGCCGGAGCGATTAGGCGAATCTCGTGGCCGGCATGGGCGAGGCCGCGCAGAGTCAAGGCCAAGGCCAGACGGCCACCGTCGCGAGGTGGCCAAGGCAATTTCGTCGCCACGCACAGGATACGCATGCGGCGCGAGTCTACGCGAAACGAATGAGCCGGCGGCAACGTTGTAGAGTAGAAGGCATGCGCGTGCTGTTCATTCCATCGCGATTTCCGCAAGACTTGCGACGCGGCGACGAACTGCGCGCGTACCAGCATCTGCGCGAATTGGCGAAACGGCATGCAATCACCTTGCTCGCCTTTGCGCCGGGCGGCGCGGAATCGACGGCACAGGTCGAGATCCGGCAATGGTGCGAACGTGTCGTGACGGTGAAGCAAGGCTTCGGCGGTAGGTTGGCCGGTATCGTTCGCACACTGCGCGGTTCGGTTCCGCTGCAGGCGGCAATGAATGCGACGCGCGCGTTTGGCGATGCCTTGCGGGAGTTGTTGCGCAGCTCGGAGTTCGATGTGGCCCACGTCCAACTGGCGCGCATGGGTGAGGTACTGCCTTTCCTGGATCGCTTGCCGTGCGTGCTCGATCTGATCGATGCGCTATCGGCGAACATGGCGCGCCGCGCGCGTTACGACCGCGGCCCGATGCGCCTGCTTGCCTCGCACGAAGCAGCGCGCCTGCTGCCATACGAACGCGGGCTTTGTGAACGTGTCGCCGCTGCCACGGTCAGCTCGACGCGCGATCGCGTTGTACTCGGCGAAGACTTGCCGATGCTGCACGTCGTGGCCAACGGCATCGATGCAGACCAATTCGCTTTCTCCACGCAGGCGCGCGAACCGGACCGGCTCGTGTTTAGCGGCAACCTGGGTTACTTCCCGAACGCGGATGCGGCGATCTGGTTCGTACACGAGGTGCTGCCATTGTTGGTGGCACGACACCCGAACATCGAAATCGATCTGGTCGGCGCGCGTCCCGCCGCGGCCTTGCGTCGCCTGGCGCGAAATCGACACGGTGTGCGCCTGGTGGGTCCAGTCGCGGACATGCCGATGCATTTGAGTCGCGCCGCGGTGGCGGTAGTGCCGATGCGCGCAGGCTCCGGGCAGCAGATCAAGATCCTCGAAGCGATGGGCTGCGGCACGCCGGTCGTGGCGACCTCGCTGGCCGCGGCAGGGCTGGATGCCGTCGCCGGCCGCGATCTGCTCGTTGCCGACGATGCGCCTGGTTTTGCCGATGCCGTGTCACGGTTGCTCGGCGACCGCGAGCTTGCGGATCGGTTGGCGCGCAATGCGCGCGAACTCGTTGAGCAGCGGTACACCTGGAGGCATTCCGCTCTGGCTATTGAGCGATATTGGAAAGAAGCTTCAATTAAAATGACGCACTGCAAAAATATAAATGCACAAGATTAAATTGCTATCTACTACGCATTAACTGTAATCTCGCGGCGTTAATCTCTGTAAGTATGCGACGGTACAGGGCTGCCGCGCTGGTACGAAGCAAGCGATTTAATTGCATTGCCGCGGTGGCTTGGGGTTGCCGCGGGTTCCGTACTTCAAATTCGGGGAAAATTTATGTTCAGACTTGGCGAGTCGATCCGGCGCTGCGGGATCGCGCTGTTGCTGTTGCTTTCGCTTTGTCCATTGCAAAAGGCGCATGCCGTGATCGGCACGCTGGACAGCGTTCCCGCCGCCACGCTGCTTTATCCCTATTTCGAGGTGGACCTGGGTAATGCCAATGGCAGAACCACCATCGTCGGCCTGCACAACACGTCGGCCACGGCGATCCTGGGTCGCGTGACTGTCTGGTCGAACACCGGGCTGCCGATCTACAACTTCAACATCTACCTGACCGGCTACGATGCCGCCAGCTTCAACATGCGCGACGTGCTCAACGGCACGCTGCCGCTAAGCGCCAGCGCTGGTCAGGATCCGACCGACACCAGATCGCCTAAGGGCCCCTTGTCGCAGGACATCAACTTCGCCTCCTGTTCGGGACAATTGCCCTACCCGACGGTCAGCGCTTCATTCGTCGCCGATATGCAGGCGATGCTCACCGGCAAGGCGTCGACCCTCGAATTCCCGGGGCAGTGCGTCGGCACCAACGCGGGGGACAATGTCGCCCGTGGCTATCTGACGATCGATACGGTCAATTCCTGTTCCGCGGGGGGGGTTCCGGTGGGGGCGGGAGGGGCTGCTGCCACGCTGGCCCAGTATTTCGACAGCAACTTCCAGATGACTGGGCAAAACGTCCTGCTCGGCGACTGGATGCTGGTCGATCCGTCGCTGCACGTATTGCGCATGAACAACGCGACATCGATCGAAGCCAGTTTTGTCAGCCCCTTGACCACGACGCCCGGCAACTACACGTTCTACGGGCGCTTCGTGAACTGGTTGGCTTCGGATCGTCGTGAACCGTTGCCTGCCGAATGGGCCGTGCAAGGCGATACCGGCAATAGCAGCGCTCTGATCTGGCGCGATCCGAAGGTATCCAATCCGGCGCCATTCTCCTGCGCCACTGGCCAACCCGCTTACGCGCCGCTCGGTCAGCAGGGCGGGTGTAGTGGCGGTTCGGGCGTGGGCATGTGTTTCTTCGATCGTGCCGGCCTCTACACGGTAATTCCGACCCCACCTACGGTCGCCGACCCGTTCCCGCCGCCGCTGCCGAATTTCGCGCCGATCGCGACCCAGATCGTGCCGCTCAACAGCACGACGATGCTGCTGCCGCCGGTCAAGATGGGCTGGATCGACTTGGACCTCGACACTACGGTTGCGGCCGCAGGATCCAACCCTCCGTCGGATCCCACGTCTGCGCAATCGCTGGTCGTCGTGCTCAATGCCAATGAAAACCAGCCGAATTTTTCCAGCGGCGTGGTCGCCACGGCGAAAAGGCCGGTGCCGATCCAGCCCTATGCCACGCTCGAAATCACCACCAATAATCAGCTCGCCGACAACACGGCGCAGGACGTGGCGGTGGTGACCCTGCGAGGACAATTCGACAACCCGTCGAGTGGTGTCACGGTTACGTTCACCGTCGGCGCCGGCGCGACTTTTTCCAATAACACCACGACCCAGACCTGTAGTACCAACAGTAGCGGTCAATGCTCGCTGGGCATCAAGAGCGCGGCGGCCGGCAGCTATGCGGTGAACGTGACCACGCCGATAGCGGCCGGCCCGCAAACCGTGATCTTTACTGGCCCCCCCTCTGCGGGGAACTCCTCGCTCGCGATCACCAACAACAATCAACCGGCCAATGGCACTGCGCAGGACATGGCGCAGGTGACGCTGCGCGACGCGTCGTTCACTCCGATCAACAATATCCTGGTGACGTTCTCCGTGGCGGCGGGTGCGACCCTCGTCAATACCACGTGCACGACCGACGTCAATGGCCAATGCGCGGTGGGCATCAAGAGTTCGACCCCGGGCAACTATGCGGTCAACGTGACCGCGCCGGTTGCGGTCGGTCCGCAAAACGCGACGTTCGCGGGGCCACCTATAGTTGGAAATTCCACGCTCGCGATCGTCAACAACAATCAGCTGGCCAACGGCACCTCACAGGATTTTGCGCAGGTGACGCTGCAGGACGCAGCGAACGTCCCAGTGATCAACACCAATGTCACGTTTACCGTGGCGGCGGGGGCGACCTTGGTCAGCAACAACTGCACGACCGACGTCAATGGCCAATGCTTTGTGCGCATTACGAGCACGACCGGCGGCAGCTACGCGGTGAATGTGACCGCACCGATCGCCCTTGGTCCGCAAAATGCGACATTTGCGGGGCCGCCGGTAGCCGGGAATTCCACGCTCGCAATCACCACCAATAATCAGCAGGGCAATAACTCCGGACAGGACGTGGCGCAGGTGACGCTGCACGATGCGGCCAACGTTCCGGTGCGAAGCACCAGCGTCACGTTTACCGTGGCGGCGGGAGCGACCTTGAGCGGCAGCAGCTGTTTTACCAACTCCAACGGCCAGTGCCAGGTGGGCATCCGCAGCTCGACTCCGGGCAGCTATGCGGTGAACGTGACCGCGCCGGTCGCCATCGGCCCACAGAATGCGACATTTGCAGGAGCGCCCGCAGCCGGGAATTCCACGCTCGCGATCACCACCAACAACCAGTTGGCCAATGGCACTGCGCAGGACGTGGCGCAGGTGACGCTGCACGATGCGGCCAACGGTCCGGCGGCCGGCATCGGTGTCTCGTTTACCGTGGCCGCGGGGGCGAGCTTGGTAAGCAGCTTCTGCTTCACTGACGTCAACGGTCAATGCACGGTGGGTATCACGAGTTCGGCCGCGGGCAGCTATGCGGTGAACGTGACTTCGCCCATAGCCGTTGGTCCGCAAAATGCGACATTCAACTAGGCCGCTTGAGATGGAGCCCGACATGATCAAGACTCAGTTTATGCTCAAGGCCGGCCCGCACTTGGCCTCTTGCCTGAAGACGCTGCGCACTGCGTGCTTCGCGCTGTCAGCAGTGTTCGCACTGTGCCTGCTCAGCGCGGCGCCTGCGCGCGCCGCGATCGGCACCACCGATACGGTGCCCGCGGCGACTCTGCTGCTGCCGTACTTCGAGGTCGATCTCGGCAACGAGAACGGTGCACAGACCGCAATTCGGCTGACCAATACCTCCGCGACGGCCATTCTGATCCACGTGGTGCTATGGACCGACTACGGCGTGCCGACTTACAACTTCAACGTCTATGCGCCTGGCTACGCCAGCCCGGACATCGACCTGCGTCTGCTGTTCAAGGGTGTCCCGCCGGTCAGCGCCTCGGCCGGGCAGGATCCGGCCGATCAGATTACGCCGAAGGGCCAACTGTCGCAGGACATTAACTTCGCCAGCTGCACCGGTCAGCTTCCGCCGACAGCAATGTCCGGAACAACGCTTGTCGGCCTGCGCAACGCGCATACCGGGCAGAGCTCGACTCTGCTTGGAGGGAACTGCGGCGGCGTAGCGCACGGTGACAACATCGCGCGCGGCTACATCACCTTCGATACGGTCAACAACTGTACCGCGCGCGTTCCCGGCGATCCCGGTTATTTTGGCAACGGCGGCACCGGAGATGCGACGAACCAGAACGTAGTAATGGGAACCGCGCTATATCTGAATCGTAGCCAGAAGCTGGCCTTCAGCGAGCCGCTTGTATCCGTGGAGGCCGCGCCGGGCGTAGGCGATTTCAATTTCTTGCCCACTGATTCGCGAACCTCCGGTGCAGGGGCTTACACGTTCTATGGCCGCAATACCAGTTTTTCGGCTGCCGACAATCGCGAACCGCTGGCCAGCACAAGTCAGGGACGCTATCTGAATGGTGGAGTATTCAACAACGGCAGCGACTTGGTTGTGTGGCGCGATCCGGGCGTTGCGGTTACGCCGTTTGCCTGTGGCGGTGCACCGGCGGGTTTTCCGCTGGGGCAAAACGAAATCCTGGCCTTCGACGAGCAGGAGCACTTCTCGACCGTGACCGGCAATCCGTTCCCTTATGTCACCCAACTCGTCTCCTCGGCGGCGCTGTCACCCTTCAACTTCGGCTTTTTCCGCTTCAACCTGACATTGCCGGGCGGCGATCCCGCTGTGGCCGGGCGCCACCAGTCTTACATCTCCACTCGCTATACGTCGGGCGGGATCTACGGCGGTTCGCTGCCAGCACAGCAGATCAACAACGCGAGCAACGCGGCATCCACGAATACTCTGGTGGGGAACTGAGCCATGAAGACTCCATTCTCTCGTCTGATCCAGTTTGCCACCGCGACCGCGGCCTTGGTCGCGTTGAGCTTAGCCCAGCCTGCGAGCGCGATTCAAACCACCTGCTCCGGTTCCGGCGGCACCAATTGTGCGGCGATGATCCCGGACGGTCCGCTGCCGGGCCTCAGTTCGACTTTGACCGTTCCGGCCAACATCTGTGGCAGCGCCACGGCAACCGGGGTTAGCGTGCACGTCGCTGCTACCCACAGTTGGGTCGGAGACCTCAGCATCACGGTCAAGAACCCGGCCAGTGCGACGTCAACCCTACTCGCTCAGGTGCAGGACCCCCCCGCGGTATCCTGCGCCGGCGACGACCTCTCGGCGACCTTCCAGGACGGCGGCGCTGCGCCCACCTGCCAGAGTGCCCTCATACCGGCGGTGGGCGGAACGTTGGCGCCCGTGGCCGCGCTGACTCCGCTGGCTTCTTCGGTGGTCGGCACGTGGACGCTGACGGTTACCGACAACATGCACGGCAACAACGGCTTCCTCAGCGACTGGGCCGTCGATGTCACCTGCGGTGCGGCAGTTCCGACCGACATGGGGGTGACCTTGAGCGGATTCCCGGCGTCGGCGGTACAGAACTCCACCGTCTCGGGCACGGTCACCTGCGCGAACGTCGGTGCGGCTGCTGCGCCCAACGCAACCTGTTCAGTGGTCGGCGGCACGACCAGCAACTGTGCCCTGCAGCCGGCGAACACACCGATCGCCTCATTCCCGGTAGCCAGTGTGCCGGTGGGTGGCAGCATCACCTGCGCAGTCAGCGTGCCGTCGAGTGCAGTCGGCGTCGCCAACGTTACTGCCACGACCTCGGCAACAGGAGACAGCAACTCCGCCAACAACACGGCGGCAGCGGCGATTTCGATCACGGCCCCGGGTACGGCGGACATGGCTGTCACCTTGACCGGCTTCCCGGCTTCCGCGAATTTCGGCGCGGGCGTTGCCGGCACGATCACCTGTTCCAACGTCGGCAGCGTAGCGGCAACCAGCGCCACCTGTGCGGTGGCCGGTGCCACGGCCAGCAACTGCGTGCAGCAGCCGGGCAATACGTCAGTCGCTTCGTTCCCCGTTGCAAGTGTGGCGGCAGGCGGCAGCATTGCCTGCAGCGTTGCCGGCACGATGCCGGGTTCGGGCAACCTGGTTGTCACCGGTACGACTGGCGCGGGCAACGACAACAACGCGGCCAACAACTCGGCGACCGTCACGATCGGCGGGCAAAATCCGCCGCCCCCAGGCGTTGCGGTTGCTGCACCGGCGCTGTCGTGGCTGATGCAGATGGTGATGCTCAGCCTGCTCCTTGCCACGGGAGTCTGGTTGTCGAGGAGCCGGAAGTCGTCGTGATCGATTCGAATTGATGACGGTGACGATCGGAAAGAACTGGGCCCTGTCGGTATTGGCGATTCTCATCCTGCTCGCGGGATGCCAGAAGAGCACAGACAGGGCCCCACCGTTTGACACGGAAAAGGTGTACACGGGCGCGGATGGCCGCGCCTATCGCCTTGAGCGCCTGGAGAAGAAACCGGGCGGCTACTCTTGGGTGAACAAAACCATGTTGCGCTACTACCCGAACGGCTTCTACGAAGTCGAGCGCGAGGACGACGCCTACTTCTACGTAAGGCAGTACGTGCCGATCAAGGTGGAGCCGCCGGTACCGGACAAAACCTACATGACGACGGTTTCGCTGCCGGCTTCGGACGAATTCTCCTGGCTGCCGTTCGACTCGGGTCTGCCGCGAGCTGGACAGTGGCGCGACAATTTCGCCGTCGCCGACATGAACGGCGACGGTTTTCCCGATCTCGTGTTCGCGCCTGCACGCAAGACGCTGGCCAAACCGGCCATCTTCCTCGGCAATGGCAAGGGCAAGTGGGTGTTATGGACGCAAGCGCGTTACCCAGCGGTGACGTACGACTACGGCGGCGCCGCGGCGGCGGACTTCAACGCAGACGGCAAGCAGGACATTGCGCTGGGCATGCATCTGCTCGGCTTCACCGCGTTCACTGGAGACGGTAAGGGCACATTCTCCGACTACGCTGGGGGCTTGCCGCGTAGGCAAATCGGCGAGAGCCCGACACTGTCCTCGCGCCAGATTTTTGCCTATGACTGGAACGGCGACGGCAAACCGGCACTGGTCGTGCTGAACGAGCACATGGGCATCGATCCGGCCCGCGGCGTGCACGACGGTGTCGTCGTTTTCCTCAACGACAAGGGAACGTGGACTCCCATCGCCAACGAGGCACCCCTGCAACACGCCGTGTTGATGGCGATCGATGCCTCGGCGAAAAATCTTGCGCTGATCGAGGCGCCGACGGCGCAAGGCATCGTGCGCATCAGCGAACGCAAGTCCGGCGAGTGGCGTCTTCTTGATGTGTCGAATTTTCCGAAAGAGGCGTCGCTGACTGCGTTTGCGGTGACCGAGCGTGACAGCGTCGCGGGCGGTTCCACGTTCGTCGTTGCATACCGCATGTACGTGCAAGGGGCGTGGTGGACTTACGTCGACCTGATCGTGCAACGCGAAGACCGGTGGCAGCGATTGGCGCTGAGTGCGCAGCGTGGTGCCGCAGTGACTGCGCTGGCATTCGGTAAGTTTCGGTCCGGCGAGTTCCGCGACATCGCCATGCTCGACGAGAGCGGCGAAGTCGGGATCCTGCGCCAGGCCGGCCCCGACAGTTACACGCGCGATAGCGGTTTCGCGACGCCATCGTGGCGCGCCGGCTGCCAGGGCTATGGCCTGCAGGCAATCGATCTGAACAAGGATGGCATCGACGAAGTCGTCGCCGCCTTTGCCGGCGAAGCCAGCGCATCGACCCTCACCACCGGTTGCACATCCGGCGGCGGGATCCAAGCCTTCAAGATTTCCGCCAAGAAGCACTAGGGCCGGCTCTGCCTCGTGCATGCAGTGATGGCCTTACAGCGGCGGCGGTTGCTGCAACCGGCCCTCGCGCAATTGCAGCTCCAGTTCCTTCACCCGATCGAGCAGCGGACCGCGCATCGCTTTGGGCAGCGTCGCGACGGCCGCAGGGCTCGCCCATGCCGCACGCAGGAACGCTGCATCCGCTCCTTTCTCGTCGCCATTGATACCGCGCGCGCGGCCAAGGTTGAGGGTGAGTTCCGGTCGCTCGCCCTTGGCGATGGCAGGCTCGAGCAGCGCGATCGCCTCGGCGCCGCGATGCAGGAGCAGCAGCGCCACCGATGCAGACTGGACGGGACGTGGATCGCCAGGCAGGGCGTACATGGCTTGTTGCGCCAGGTGCAGCGCATCGTCAGTCGTGGACAGCGCAACACTGCCCTTGAGGGTTCCGTCGAGCGCGGCTTGGAGGCGGCCATCGGCCTCGCCAAGCCACCATTCGGCGCGATAGCGCTGCAGTTCGGGCCAGAGCACCGCGGCGGCCAACGCCATCGCGAATAGGCGCAGCAGCCAGTTCATCGCGACACCTGCTGCCGCGTTGCAATCAGCCGCCAGGCACGACCTGCGCATAGCAGCAGCACGCAAGCGGTGAATGGAATGTGCATAGGAAACCAGCCCAGCGCGACGATCAAGCCGGTGCAGAGAATGGCGATCAGGACCTGTTGTTCCTGCGTCGGGGACGTCCGCAATGCGAGGCAGGTGAACAGTGCGAGGATCGCGCCGAGAAACAGCAGCAGTGCAGGGATGCCGGCTTCCGCCGCCAGTTGCAGATAATCCTGATGCGCACGGACGAAGCTTGCGCCCGTGGGCTGGCCCAGGCGTTCATGCAGGCGTATTTCCGCGGCGAATTGATGGGTCTGCATTTCGGCTGCGAAGGTGCCTGGCCCATATCCACTCAGCGGACGCTCGGCCGCCATGTCGACGGCGGCGATCCATGGGCCGACGCGATAGGTCGTGACCTGCTGATAGCTCGACAATGGCAGTGCACCCCAGGTCGCTGCGCGCAGCGGCGGAAACAGCGCCGTCGTTGCTCCCAAGACGACTAGGCCGGCCATCCCCGCGAGCAGCCAGTACATGCGCCAGCGCAGTGCGGCAACGGCCAACAGCGCGGTGGCGAGACCGACGGCGGCGGTCTTCTGCTGATTGAGCATGATGACTGCCAGGCCCAGTCCGGCGAGCAGGGCGAAGCCGGCACGCGCGCGGCGCGAGTCCGTGTTCAGTGCGCAGGCGATACTGGACGCCGCCAGCATCGCGCAAGCCAGGGCGACATAGCCCTCGTTGCCGAGCAAGGCGCCCGTATTGAAGCGACCGCCGACCTGGGCGACCGGCAGAAATTCGAGGCCGCTGCTCTGCGTCAGCGACAACAACGCATTCACCGTGCAGGCGATGATAAAGACGGCGAACATGCGCGTCCCCGCCGCGCCATCGAGCAAGCGCGAGGCGCCGAGCGCCAAGAACAGAGCCATGACCACGAAGCGACGCAGGCTCGGCCATGCCAGTTCAGGATGCGGCGATGCGCAGGCCGCGAGCAGCACACACAACATTCCCGCCGCCGCCGCCGCCAAAATCCATTTCGCCGGAGCCGGCCATGCGCGCCAGTTCACCGGTGGCGAACGCCAGAGCAAGGCGACGCTGGCGAGCGCGGCGCCGATCAGCACGCAAAGCCGCTTGGGCGCATCGAAAGAATCGTCGGCAAGGGGATCCACGATCCAGGCCGCGCAGCACAGCGTCGCTGCGACCATCCACCAAGCCAGAACCTGCGAGCGCGGTGCGGCGATCGGCGCGGCCTTGGCGATCCCTCGCTGCTTATTTTTGCGTGTGCGGCGGCGGGCGGAGGAGGAATGGGAAACTGCCAAGGGAACTGCCCCGCTGTCGAATTCGTTGTCGTCTATCCATCGGGCTCGCCGGTGAGCCATGCGTGAAATCAAGCCTGAGCGGACCGTTCACCGACGTTTGCGCCACCGAATGTCCGCCAGATCACTGGCGTGCACAGCAACTGTATCAGGCCGCACGCCAGCCATGCGATCGCGCCGGCGAGCATGCCCAGACGAGGTGTCAGCCAGATCAGCAGCGAGCCTTGCACGACCAGGATCGACCCATTGAGAGCCGCGATCACTGCATTGCGGTGTCTGTTCAAGAGCAGCAGTCCGGCGGGCGCGGAGATCGCGCTCATCGCGACCGTCAGCATGAGCAGGCGGAAAGTGGGCGCGCCTTTTGTCGCCAGTTCCGCATCGTGCAGCCATAAGTGCAACGCGGGCTGCGCAAATGCGGCGAGCAGCAAGCTTGGCAGCACGATCAGAAAGAGCGCAACGATCAGCATCGACACGGCAACGCGCTGCGGCGACGAGGCTGTCGCCAAGCGCGGCAAGTAGGCTCGTTGGATGGGCATCTGCAGGCTGAACAAAGTCAGCATCGGAACGGTGACGAGGAAATACAGGCCGTAGTCGGGCGCCGGCAATGTCAGTGAAAGGTATCCGCGATCGATCTGTGCCGTGGCCAATCCGAGCAACGCGGCCAGCGCATAGCCCAACGCATCGTTGCCGTGTCGAGGCGGCAGAGCCGTTTCGACGGGTGCAGGCACGTGCTCGCTGCGCACGCGAAGATAGTTGAGGACAAATTCAACCGCCGCGACGAGGGCGAACGCAGTCATGTACGCACACGCGCTGGCGCGCCATGCCACGAGGACGGTCAATGCGACTACATGCTTGGCCAAGGTGAAGGCGGCGAGCCGCAGATTGGCCAGGCGCTGCCGTTCCAGGCCGTTCCAGTAGCCGATCGCGGCATTGTTGCCGAACTGGAACAGGAACTGGACAAAGGCCAGACTTAGCGCGCAAAGCATATCGGGGGCGAGCGGCTCCGCGCGGTGCATACGATACTCATCGAATATTGCAAGCAGGAGCAGACCGAGCACGCAGACGATCACAGCGGTGCTCGCATAGATTTTCAGAAACCGCCGATATGCCCAAGATGCATGGGCGCCGTCGGCCGCGGCACGCGCCACATCGCGCAGCATCAGCGGGCCCAGGGCCATGTCGAGCAAAAACAGGAACCCCTGCAGAGTCAGGCAAACGGCAACATCGCCCCAGACGGTCGCGCCGAGCAGATGCACGTACAACGGCACCACGAATATCGGAATCAACGCAAGGAAGGCGATGTAACCGTAGTTCGAGGCCAGATTCTCGATCAGGCGTCGCGTCGACGAGGCGGGTGCGTGCATGGGTCCGGTCAGGGCGTGGTACCGGCGTCCCCGGTGCGATCTCGATGCTGTCCGCTAAAGCGGTGCAGGAAATGGACGGCCTGCGCACGATCACGCGTGAGCAGATAGTGCAGGCCGGCGACGGCGATAAAGGCCGCGACTTCAGCAGTCGCCGGCAAGCGGGCACGCGCCGCCAAAAGCGCACCCGAGCCAAGCAGGAACGATGCAAACCCCATCGCCAGTGCCGCTCGTGTCGGCGAATATCCCGCATCTAGCAACAAATGATGCAGATGATCGTGGCCGGCACGGAACGGCGAGCGTCGCTGCAGCAGTCGTCGCGCGATGACGACGACGGCATCCATGATCGGCAGTGCGAGAAACCACGGTGCGAAAAGCGTGCTGTACGCCGAGGTGGTCGATTGCGAAATGCGTGCGACCAGCCAGGCGATGCCGAAGCCGACGATGGCGCTGCCCGAATTTCCAAGGAAAACCCGGGCTTGCGACTGCCACGGATGGCGCAGATTCATGATTACGAAGCCCGCGGTTACGCCCATGAACAGCACGGTGCGGTCGCGCAGCGGATCGTTGCTGGTCAGCGCGCAGACCGCGGCCAGCAGGATCAGCGTAGCAAGCCCCAGGCAACCGGCTGCACCGTCGATACCATCGATCATGTTCATGGCGTTGATCATGCCGACGGTGACGAGCACGGTGTAGGGCACGGCGAAGGCGCCGAGAGCAAACGACGCGGAGTCATTCGCCGGGCCGATGAAATCGATGCGCACACCACCCAGGTAGACCATCAACAAGGCGACGCCGAAGTGGGCGGACAGTCGCAGCGTCCAGGGCAAGTCATGCAGATCGTCCAGCGTGCCGACGACGAGCAAGACGACGAAGCCGATACCGAAGGCAAGCAGGGTGTCGGAGGCCAGCGGCATGATCGGCAAGGTCAGCAACACTGCAAGCAGCATCGCCAGCCCGCCGGTGAACGGCGTTGCGGCGGCATGATCCTTGCGCCCCTGCGGCCGATCCAGCCAGCCCAGACGATGAGCAAGCGGATTCAGCAGGCAGATCGCGAGGATCGTGACTGCCGCCGCCGCGAAAAACCTTGCGAAGCCGAACAGCCAAGGCTCAGCCATACCCTCACCGGAATTCGATGTCCCCAGTGCCTATCGTCCCACGAAATGTGCCCGGTCGGGCGGTTGTCAGGACTTGTTCGCGCCACCATGAAGGAGTCCAACGGATGCAATTGCCTAGTCCTTCGAGTTGCACGATGCTAGGCTTGGCGACCCGTCGCGGCCTGTTTTTTTGAGGAGCAATGGAAACGCGCCGCGTCGGATAAGGTCTCGAGGTATCGCATGATTTTGATGATCGATAACTATGATTAAGGTCCAGCAGCGTCCAGGTAGAGCCCATTTTACCTAGCTAATGTATTGATACATAATGCTTATACGTCCAATTTCCGCCATAGACGTCTAGGCCAATCCTATGCAAATGTGTATATTGCCGTGTATATGAAACACGTTGCAAGGTGATATACGCATGGCAACCAATCTACTCTCAGCGCGCAAGGTCGAAACGGCACCTGCGCAAGCTGCGCCATATAGGCTAAAGGATGGTGGCAGTCTTTTTCTCTACGTCCAGTCCAACGGCAGCAAGCTGTGGCGGTACCGCTACCGAATAGGCGGAAAACCGCAGATCTATTCAATCGGTAAGTATCCTGCAGTGACGCTAGAAGGCGCGCGCTCTGAGCGCGACCGGGCACGTGCACTCGTCAAGAGGGGAATCCATCCCTTGTTGGAGAAGAAGGCAACCGTTGCCTCTCAACTGGATAAGAACGAGAACACCTTTGAAGCGGTCGCCCGTCAATGGATGGCCGCCAACTCTGAGTGGAGTGACTACTACGCGAAGCAGGTCGAAGACTATTTGACCAAGGACGTGTTTCCGAAAATCGGCAAACTTCCGATCAGTGCGATCAAAGCATCACACCTTCGGCCCCTGATCAAGGCAGTCGGAGATCGAGGTGCCAAGACCGTAGCCATCTTGATTCGGCAATGGTGTGGGCAGATTTTTTCATACGCTGGCGCCCAAGGACTCTGCGATTACGATCCGACTTCGTTACTGAAAGGCTTGGTCAAGCGGCCTCGGGTCAGGCACAACCCGCCGCTGACATGGACCGAGATTCCGCAGTTTCTTCGTAAGCTCCATGAATGGGCCGGATATCGCACTACGGTTATCGCACTTCGCCTGATGGCGCTGACCTTCGTTCGAACCGTGGAGTTGCGAAAGGCGAAATGGGATCAGTTCGATCTTGAAGCGGGCTTGTGGACGATTCCTGCGGAACACATGAAGATGCGTCGTTCGCACATCGTGCCTTTATCGAAGCAGGTCGTTACAGCGTTGAAGGAACTGCATGCGCTGACGGGTGGCGGCAAGATTCTCTTTCCGAACTATCGGCGACCGACGCAGATAATGTCTCCCACGACCCTCAACCGGGCACTGGAGCGACTCGGGTACGGTGGGCGGTTTTCCGCGCACGGATTCCGGTCAACAGCGACTACTTTACTGGGTTTGCTGGGCTATCCGGAAAATCGTGTCGATCTGCAGCTGGCGCATGCAAGAAAGGATTCTTCGCGGGCTCCCTATGATCACACCAAGTACATTAGCTCGCGGACAATAATCATGCAACATTGGGCGGACATTTTGGGCGCGCTTGGTGAGGGAAGCACCGCGGCGCAACTAACAACTGCCTTCGGTCCAATGTCTAAACGTCGGGCTGCGCTCTTGAAAGTCATTGAACGCGAATGATCAGACGTAAAGTCAGCGTAATTGACCTGTGGGCGCATCAACCTTAGTTGCGGAATCCACTCTTTTATCTCGCGCTCAGATCTGTGGCCAACAGTACCTTGCGAGGCGTACCGTGGATCGGGGCGGCATTGTCCATTGTTCCTCTCCAATGACAATCGCAACGCGAGACTGCCGCGTACAGACCTGCATTACAATCCGCTTCGGGCGATCGGTATCAACTCCAGAAAGCGATTATCAGCGCGCACCCCGACAATCTATACGCGAGAGTCCTTACGGATTCCGAATGCAGCCACGCGTTCGCCCGCCGCCGGCGCAAGCACTATTACAAGGAAGCCGCTACCTTGGCGACCGTCGTACCGCAGAATCGATTAAGTCGAACCTGAAATAGGTCACGCGATACAGCCTTCCATGAAAGCCTTCGCGCAGTCATGCGTGCTTCCAATCTGAAGGAACCCGAGTTGGGCGATAACTCTCGATGGTCCGTGGTTGATCAACGAAGCGCCTTGGCTGTACTTCTGTTTGCCAGTGGATTCCAGTGACAGTCATGTGCGGTGCCACTAGCCCGGGTTGCCGTCGATGCGTGGAGTCGCGAAGATCCACAACGAACGCATGACCCAGGGTAGAAACGCAAGCAGCCAGCCGAACGCGGAAATGACCAGCCAGCGCGGCGCATCGTGGGCAAATTCGGCATAGATTCGCGCGCAGGCAACGAGCTGCAGCAGCGCGAAGGTCAACCATGGGATCGCGCCCATCTGGAGCGGCCGCCCCGAATGCCCTTGGGTCACGCGCGTGACCATCGCAACCAACATCGAACCGAAGAAGCCGATCGTCAGCGCATGCACCGGCGCGCGGCCAAGCAGGAACCCGCCGCCCGTGAAGGCGATCAGGCTCTGCGCCGTATAGAGCGCGAACGCGATTGGCAACCATGCGAACGCAAGATGCAACGCCGCGAGCAACCCCGGCCGCGTGCATTTCCACGGTTGCCAGGCCAGCCAATGGCCGAGAAAGAACAATGCCAGCGGTGCATCGACCACCCATAGCCAGTCGTCGCGGTGTGTGAGTTCCAGGCCGAGATGCGCGAGCAACAGTACCCACAGCAGCGCGAGGCTCCATACGAGTTTGAACACGCGGTAGCCTGCGCCGACCACGCTTGCGCTGAAGAACGGAATCATGCGATGACAGACCGTGAAATAGATCGGCAATAACAATCCGAACGTGCCGAGCTTGATCGCGACGAGTGCGACTTGCGAGGGCGCACCGAGCGCGAATGCGCCGAATGCGCCTAGACCGCACGCGCCAAGCACGAGCGCGACGTAGCACGACAAGGCGTGGCGATCCTTCCCCCCATTACCGCCGAGCACACCGCCCAATGCGATCAACGCGGCGCTCCAGCCGAAGAGCATTGATGCGATCCCAGCGATCAGCGCCCACTTCATGCCGAGCAGACCGACGTGCGACAAGAGATAACCGCCGAATATGCCAATGAACACCGGCGCATAGGCGCGCCGCGTCAGCGCCGGCTGACCCATCCAGCGCGGAAACACGGTCAGCAAGAAGCCAAACATGAAAAGGGGCAGCATGCCGTACTGCGTAAACACGGCGTGCGCCCAGCCCACCGGTACCGACGGCGCTGGAAACGCGTATCCCGCAAAGCGCGCGCCGAGGTAACACGCCCACCACAGCATCGACACGATGACAGCGCTCGCCCCGGCGAAGAACATCAGACGGTGCGGCGCGCTGGCGATCAGTGCCGGCAAGTCCGCCAGCAGGGTGAACATCGAGTTTGCGCCGTCCCGATGGGCGCGCTCGGCGAGAACGGATTCAGCCCGAATATTCACTGCGCGAGTGCGCACTGGGATGCGATTGCGCACTGTTTGCCGCCTGTAACGGGATTTCGCATGATGTGGAAGCGCTAGCGATTCGGTCGTTCATTGCGCAGGTGTGAAACGAGTTCGATCCCGTTCGGAATCAGTTTTTCTTGTGCCGCCGATCGGCCTTCGACGCAGCGCGCTGCGCAACCTGCCGCTCGGCCAGATAGTTGCGGAGGACGAGCGCACCGTTGTGCAACACGTCGTGCGCGCCGTAGATGAGCGTTACCGGGCCTTTTCTGCTGGCATCGAGAATGGGAGCCCATTCATCGGGCTTCGCATCCAACTCTTCTCTGTAACGACGCCGGAACTCGTACCAACGGTCCACGCGATGCGCGAACCACCGTCGCAGCTCCGTACTGGGCGCGACTTCCTTGAACCACGCGTCCGCCTTGAGGTCTGTTTTTTTCACGCCTCGCGGCCAGAGACGTTCCACCAGAATTCGTTGGCCATCGGCTCGGGTCGCTGGATCGTAGGCGCGCTTGAGCCAAATGTCGTTCATGATGTCACCCTGCCTGCCTGTTCGTCACTTTGTCCATCGTATCGAGCGCGATCGCCGAGTGGGCATAAGCCCCGCCCGCTCGCATCTCCGCCGCGACCCAGATGGCCTCCATGATTTCTTGCTCGGTGGCTCCCTGTCGGAGCGCTGCCTTGGTGTGTCCGCGAATGCAATACGGACATTGGGTGACGTGCGCCACGGCGACGGCGATCAGCTGCTTGGCCTTGGAGGGCAATGCGCCCGCGGCGAACACGCGCTCGCTGAAGGCCGTAAACGCATCGTGGATATCAGGCGCGAGCTGCTTGCGTCGGGCGGCGATCGCCGGCGTTGTCTGGGGAAAGAGATCGTTCGACATGGTGTGTACCTCTTGCTGCGTCGAGGTCATGCAGTCAGTAGAAAAGCGGCGCGGAGACTACCAGGACAACATAGACGTGAACTGCAGTTCCAACAAGCGAAGAAGATTCGAGCGTGATATCGATTCAATCGATTGGTACATCCGCGAACGAAGAAAACGGTACCGAGCACAGTGGAGCTCAGCAGCGGGAGGGCATCAGCTCTAGGACCATCGCGCATTCTCACGCTTGCCGTGCTGCGCCTTCCGATGGTCTTGCGCTGGCAGGCGCTCAGCATCGTACTCGGGGCTTTCCTCGATCTGCTGGCGCGTGAGAGCCACGCGAAACTCTCGGTCGCCCCAGTTCACAGCTTGAATCCATTGCGGAGAAATGAGCACATGCTTGCCGGGTAGCCAGTTGCGCGTATCGGCGATGAGATAGCGAATCGCCCAGCTATCCTCGTCGAACAAGAAGTCTGCGACGTGACCGATCGAATCATCCGAGGCCTGAATGTGATAACCCCACACCACTTGACTGCTTCTTAGATGAGCATCGATGCCTGCCTGGTCCGTGCGCCTGCGTTCTTCCACCATCGCGCTGACCAGTGGATCGGTCGGCACGATGACGGGCATCGTACCCCAGGCCCAATACGCGGCGTACGGCCAGTGCTCCGCTTCCTGTTGGCGGGAGACAGGTTCATGGGTACGGATATCAGGGCCATGTTTCACCTGCGCGCGGGTGAGATTCACCGCAATCGCGCGTGTCTTCCAGTCAATGGAGGTGACGGCCGATGGTGAAAGCAGCACGCCTTGCTCGCTCAGCCACCCGCTTGTGCCCACCACAAGGTAGCGCACGACCCATTGATCGTCGTCGATATACGCGTCGCGGACACGACCGGCTTCTCCATCGACCGCAAGAATTCGACATCCGCTAAGCTTCTTGATGCTGTTCAACATGGCACACTCCTGTTTCGTCAAACGAGCAATCGCTCGTTGCGGCGGTAGCTTCGCGCCCAAACGTGCGGCGCGGCGCCACCTTCGCTTCCTGTTTAATCGCCCGCCAATAGCGCCTCGACTGCGGTCCCATCCTCACACCCGAGCGCTGCCTCGATCGCGAGACTCTGCCGGTCGCGGCCGATCGTCACGACGGCCACAACACGTCCCGCGCGACGATAGGCCACAGCAACATCGTGCTTCGAGAGACTGCCGATGACTGCGATGGCGTCTTCGTTGCTGGCATGGCCCACGTATGCGAGCGTCAGGCCGTAGTGACGGCTCCAGAAAAAAGGCACGTCGCGAAAAGGCGTCCCGAGGCCCAGCATGTCGCGCGCGACGGCTTGGCCCTGCCGCTCGGCGACCACCCAATGTTCGATGCGCACGGACGTTCCCAGACGCGCCTCGGGATATCGCGCCACATCGCCTGCCGCCCAGATGTCGGGAGCACTCGTGCGCAAAAAGGAATCGACGATGATTCCGTTGGCGACCTTGAGTCCGGCCTTCTCGGCCAGCCCGGTGCGAGGTCGCACGCCAACGCCGAGCACGACAAGATCGGCGACAAGCATACGACCATCGTCGAGTTCGACGGCGTGCGCATGAATCGCACGAAAGCTCGTGCCCAGATGGAACCGGACGCCGTGCTCCTGATGCAAATCTTGGATGAATTGACCCAACTGCGCACCCAACACACGCTCGAGCGGGAGCTTGTCCCGACTCACGACATCCACTTCGAGTCCGCGGGCCCGCAGCGATGCGGCCACTTCGAGGCCGATGAAGCTCGAGCCGACAACGACTGCGCGGCGCGCTGTCTTAGTCGCTTCGATGATGCCACGTGCGTCGGCCATCGTACGCAACGTAAAGACGTGCGGGAGCGTCGTGCCCTCGATCGGCGGACGCACCGGCTCGGCGCCTGTTGCAAGCAACAGGGCGTCGTACGGAAGGGTACGTCCGCTCCGGAGTACGACGGTCTTAGATCCGGGATTCAATTCAACAACGGCATCGTCGTTGATCAGATCGACGTTGATGTTGTCGTAGAACGTCCGTGTGCGCAGCGTCACCCATTCCTTGGGTGCGGTGCCTGCCAGATAATCCTTACTCAGATTGGGACGGTCGACCGGTGCCTCGTCCCCAATCAGCGTGATCGAACCTCGGTAGCCCAAATGTCGAAGCCGTTCGGTCGCAGCCGCACCCGCGGCGCCAGCCCCGACGATGACGATCATTGCAGGGGACTTCGGCGGCAACGCCGCTTCCGGGCGAGACTGCCTGGGTCCGACCATCACGCGATCGCCCCGCCGGTAAACCTCGTAGCATGCGATGGGATTCAGAGCCGGCGCGCCCAAGGCATCGCCGGTACGCAGATCAAAGCACGCATGATGCCAGGGGCAGCGAAGTGTCTCGCCGACGACGAGGCCTTCTGCGAGCGGACCCCCGTAGTGCGAGCATGTCGCTCCTAGCGCGTGAACTTCCGACCCGGTGCGTACCAGCAGAACGGCCTCGCCCTTCGTATGGCCGAGGACGGGCACGTTCTCGATCAGTTCGGAGAACAGGATGCCGACGCTGAAATCGGGGCCGCTGAGCTCCGTCGCGTGCGCCATCATGGTGTTCCTCGTTGCCGCACCGCTGCACCGACTGTCATCAGCAAATGGATCCGCATCTCACGCGGCATGCTTTAGGCTGCCGTTGGGATCAATGACAAATTTTCGGGCAGCGCCCTTATCGAAATCCGCATAACTCTGTGGCGCTTGGTCTAGAGTGATGACGGTTGCATTGACCGCTTTGGCAATGTGGATGCGATCATGAAGAATCGCCATCATCAAGCCACGGTTGTACTTCATCACGGGCGTCTGTCCGGTGCACAACGTGTGCGACTTGGCCCATCCAAGGCCGAGTCGAATGCTGAGATTTCCGTGCTTGGCAGCCCGGTCACTCGCGCCGGGGTCCTCCGTAACATAGAGACCTGGGATGCCGATCGCGCCGGCTGCGCGCGTCGCTTCCATCAGCTGGTTAAGCACGGTGGCGGGTTGATCCTCACCTTTTTGCCCCTTCGCTTCGAAACCAACGCAATCGACCGCGCAATCGACCTCGGGCACGCGCAAGATCTGCTCGATACGCTCGGCAATCGTGCCTCCCTGTCCGAGATCAATCGTCTCGCATCCGAACGAGCGCGCTTGCGCGAGGCGCTCCTTGTTGAAATCCGCGACCATGACGACGGCGGCACCCAGTAGCAACGCGGATGCCGCTGAAGCCAACCCGACGGGCCCGGCGCCAGAAATCAGGACCGTCGCCCCCGTCGTGACGCCCGCCGACACGCAACCGTGAAAACCGGTGGGTAAGATGTCCGACAGACACGTGAGGTCCAGAATCTTTTCCATCGCCCGAGCCTTGTCGGGAAACTTCAGCGCGTTGAAATCCGCGTACGGGATCATGACGTACTCGGCCTGACCGCCGATCCATCCGCCCATGTCCACATACCCGTAGGCGCCACCGGCCCGTGCCGGGTTCACGTTGAGACAAACTCCCGTGGCCCGTTCCTTACAGTTTCGGCAGCGTCCGCACGCGACATTGAACGGAATGGAAACGAGATCTCCGACTTTGATGTACTCCACATCGCGCCCAGCTTCGATCACCTCGCCTGTGATCTCGTGGCCCAGGATCAGACCCGCGGCGGCGGTGGTGCGGCCTCGCACCATGTGCTGATCGCTCCCACAGATGTTGGTGGTTACGATCTTCAGGATGACGCCGTGATCGCAACGTCTCCCACCCGGTCCGATCAACTTCGGAAAGTCGATGTTGCGAACCTCGACTTTTCCAGGTCCCACGTAAGCGATGCCACGATTGGTTGCCATAGGTTGCTCCTTGATACATCAAGCGAAAGCTGCGGCGCCTGCTTCGGCGACCGCATGATCCTGTTCACCGGAGCCACCGCTCACTCCGATAGCTCCCACGATCTTTCCCACGCGCTTCAGCGGCACGCCACCGGCGAAGATCATCACGCGGCCGTCGTTGGATGCGTGGATGCCGAAGAACTGACCTCCCGACTGGGAAAACGTCGCGAGGTCCTTGGTGGAGATATCGAACGCACGCGAGGTAAAGGCCTTCTTGATCGAGATATCGATGCTGCCCATCCAGGCCTCGTCCATCCGGACGTGAGCAATCAGATTGCCGCCCGCATCAGCGACCGCAATGTTCATCGGCTGCTTTAGCGCATTGGCCTTTTCCTCCGCGGCAGCAATGACCTTTCTTGCATCCTCAAGTGTCAGCATCTCAATCTCCTTGCAATGAATGGGTAGACGTCACAAATCGAACAACCCTGAGCGTAGCCTCCGCCAGATATTTTACAAACGATAAAAATAGGTGCTAAATATCGACATTAGCGATGGATACCGAACTCGCCCGCACATTTCTCGTTGTGGTCGCCGCGGGCAGCTTCGTGGAAGCTGCTCAACGGTTGTACGTCACGCAATCGACGGTGAGCACTCGGATCCAGCGCCTGGAAGAAATCCTTGGTGCTGAGCTATTCGTGCGCAACAAGTCCGGCACGACGCTTACTTCGGCAGGGCAACAGTTTCAGCGACACGCGGCGCTCCTCACGCGCACCGTCGAGCTCGCACGGCAGGAGATCGGTATCGTCAGCGGATTCCGTTCGACGCTGACGGTCGGGGGCCGCATTGGGCTCTGGGAAGATTTAATGCTGCGCTGGTTGCCGATCTACTTGTCGCTCGCTCCGGATGTCGCCGTGCGGGCACTGATCGGGTTCGAAGAAGACCTGATGCAAGCGTTGATCGATGGTCGAGCGAATCTCGGAGTGATGTACACGCCGCAGGCTCGTCCGGGTCTCACGGTGGAACCGCTCTTGGAAGAGCAACTCGTGATGGTTTCCACCCAGCACGATCCACCGCACGAGCCGGCGAGCGACTACGTCTATGTCGACTGGGGCCCCGAGTTTTTTGCGCAACACTGCCTTGCGTTCCCGAATTTCGTGGGCGCTGCGCTCACGGTCAACATTGGGTGGCTCGGGCTACAGCACGTTCTCCTGCACGGTGGCACGGGTTACTTTCCCGCGCGGATGGTTCGCGAACATGAATTGCGCGGTCGATTGCACCGCATTCCAGGCGCACCGCAGTTCCACATGTCCGCCTATTTGTGTTACTCGACGAAAGTGGATTCTGAGCCGCTCGCGCTGGCGCTGGAAACCATCCGACGCATCGCTGGAGAGTCGACCTGAGCACTTACGCGCTTCGGTATAGCGAACGGATCGACGTGAAAGATATGAGCCAGGTGTTCAAAGTCGGTGATCACGTTCGCTGGAATTCCGAAGCGGGGTACGTCAGCGGAAGGATCATCAAGATTCACACCCGCGATACGGAGTACAAGAGATATCCGCGCCATGCCAGCATGGATGCGCCGCAGTACGAGATCCAGAGTGACAAGACCGATCACATTGCCATGCACAAGGGCTCGGCCCTGCACAAGATCGATTGAGCCATGCGCTCTTCACCGGCGACTGCGATCGCCCAGCCCAAAGGCACAACGGCCCCGACGATCTGGACGATCGGCCACTCCACGCGGCCGCTGGATGTGTTCCTCAACCTCCTCGCGCACTACCGAATCGAAGCGGTCGCCGATGTGCGGCGCTTCTCCGCTTCGCGCCGGCAGCCACAGTACGCGTCGGCAGCGTTGGAGCAGATGCTGGCAGAACATGGCATCGCCTATCAGTGGTTTCCTGCCCTCGGCGGCCGGCGTCCGGTTCGTCGGGATTCTCCGAATATCGCCTGGCGCAACGCGTCGTTTCGTGGCTACGCCGACCACATGGAAAGCGCGGAGTTTGCAAGCGGTTTGCGCGAGCTGATCGAGTTTTGCGCTCGCCAGCGCACTACGCTCATGTGCGCCGAAGCCCTGTGGTGGCGTTGCCATCGCGCGCTCATCGCCGATGTCCTGCGCGTGCGTGGTATCGAAGTGGTGCATATCCTCGACGCGCAGCACACCGTCGTGCACCCCTACACGTCCGCAGCCAGAATCGTAGACGGGCGCGTGAGCTACGAGCATTCCGAAGCCGAGTGATGAAGCGTACTCGCGTCAAGCATCATCGAGCAAGAAGTACCTCGACCCGTCTCCGCAACTCGGGCAGGAGTTCCTGTCCAAATCCGGAATTGCGCTGCAACCAGGGCGTGTTACGCGGCGAAGGATGAGGTAACGGGATGTAGCGTGGAGCGTACTGGGCCCAGGCCTTTGTCGTTTCAACCAATGACGTTTTGCGATGCTTTCCGAGAAAATGGCGTTGCGCATACTGACCGATGAGCAATGTCAGCTCGATCAGCGGCATCTTTGCCAACAGCTTCTCAAGCCAGAGTTGCGCGCATTCCGCACGCGGCGGCAGATCGCCGCCGTTGCCTCGGCCGGGATAGCAATACCCCATGGGGATGATGGCGATGCGCGACTCGTCGTAGAAATCCTCTTTGCCGACCCCCATCCACGAACGCAGACGCTCGCCGCTGGGATCATCCCAAGGAATACCTGTCTGGTGCACGCGCGCGCCGGGCGCTTGGCCAACGATGAGGATGCGGGCGGTTGCAGTCGCGCGCAGTACCGGCCGTGGACCCAATGGCAGATGCGCCTGGCATGCGTTGCAAGCGCGAACGGCGGTCAACAGTGCATCGAGCGTAAGATGATTGGAGCGAAGCAACATCGACGACATTTTACACGCACCATTCTGCAAGGCGGCAATCCATGACAAACAATCCACTCGGCATCGCCGCGACTCTCACCACGCAGTCGGGCACGGCCTCCTACGTGAGCCTCGCGAAACTGGCTACGAAAACCCGTACCGATGTGGGGCGATTGCCCCACACTGTCAAGATCCTTCTCGAGAATATTGCGCGCAGGGCCGGCGGCCGAGACGTGACCGAAGCGGACGTCATCGCACTCGCGCAATGGCCCAACGGCCCTGAAGCGCCTCTCGCCTTCATGCCAGCGCGCGTACTGATGCAGGACTTTACCGGCGTTCCGGCGGTGGTCGACCTCGCTGCCTTGCGAAGCGCAGTCGCACGTTCCGGTGGAGACCCCCGGCGCGTCAATCCTTTCATTCCGGTCGATCTCATCATCGATCATTCGGTGCAGGTCGACCGGTTTGGCAGCAAGGACTCTTACGCCGCCAACCTCGAGTGGGAGTACCGTCGCAACCGCGAACGCTATGCGTTGCTCAATTGGGCTCAGCAGGCCTTCGAAGGTTTTCGAGTCGTACCTCCCGGTATGGGGATCTGCCATCAAGTGAACCTCGAACACTTGGGCCGCGTGGTCGCTGCGCGCGATGGATGGGTCTTTCCCGATACGCTGGTCGGGACCGACTCGCACACACCGATGATCAACGGCCTCGGTGTGCTGGGATGGGGTGTGGGCGGAATCGAAGCGGAAGCGGCGATGCTCGGTCAGCCGATGTTTCTGCCGAAGCCAATCGTCCTTGGAGTGAGGACGCGCGGAGCCCTTCCCGTCGGCACGACCGCGACCGACCTCGTTTTGACACTGACGCAAATGCTCAGAGCGCACGGCGTCGTTGGCAAGTTCGTGGAATTCTTTGGCTCGGGACTGAGCAGCCTCAGCATTGCCGATCGTGCCACCATGTCGAACATGTCCCCAGAGTTCGGCGCAACGGCCACACTCTTCCCGGTCGATTCGAACACGTTGAACTATCTAAAGCTGACGGGTCGGGGTGCGCTCGTCGACCTGGTCGAGCGCTACACCCGCGAACAGGGGTTGTTCCGAACAGACGCGGACACCGAGCCGCGATTCGACGAAGTGCTCGACTTGGACCTGGAACGAGTGGAGCCGTGCGTTGCAGGACCGAAGCGCCCGCAAGATCGTGTGCCACTCGCATCGGTCGCCCAATCCTTCCGAGCGTCCTTCGACGGAGTTGATTTCCCCGTGGAGGGCAAGGCCATCGCGCGACTCATTGGTGAAGGAGGCAATCCCGCGGGCGAGATCCTCGAATCTCCCCCCGAACGCTTGGAACAACCGCGCGCGGCGGCAGCGGTGACGCATGGATCTGTCGTCATTGCGGCGATCACGAGTTGCACAAATACGTCGAACCCTTCCGTCATGATCGCGGCGGGACTGCTGGCCCGCAAGGCGGTCGAAGCCGGTTTGCAATGCAAACCCTGGGTAAAGACCTCCCTAGCACCCGGCTCACGTGTCGTGAGTCAATATCTCGACAAGGCGGGGCTTACGCCATACCTCGATACGTTGGGCTTCAACCTCGTGGGATACGGCTGCACGACATGCATCGGCAACTCCGGTCCGTTGCCCGCCGAGATCTCCGACGTCGTGACGAACAAGGACCTCGCGGTCGTGGCCGTGCTGTCAGGCAATCGAAACTTCGAAGGACGCATTCACCCGCAGGTGAAGGCGAGCTATCTCGCCTCGCCTCCCCTGTGTGTCGCCTACGCACTCGCCGGCACGATCGCCGTCGACTTGACCGCAGACCCGCTCGGAAACGATCGCGACGGCAAGCCGATCTTCTTGAGAGATATCTGGCCTACGGCCGCGGAAGTGGAGTCCCTCGCCGCCGCCTCCGTGTCCTCGGATGAGTTCGAACTCGAGTACGGCCGAATTTTCCAAGGCGATGCCATGTGGAAGAGCATGCCCGCGCCGACCGGCACGTTGTTCCAGTGGGACGGCGCATCGACCTACGTGCGCGAGCCTCCTTACTTCGTCGATTTTGCCGACGCACCGGCGCCGCCCTCGGACATCACGGGTGCAAGAGTCCTCGCGCGGCTTGGCGACTCCATCACGACCGATCATATTTCTCCCGCGGGATCGATCGCCGTGAAGTCTCCCGCCGGCAAGTATCTGGTGGAGCTCTCCGTGCCGCCGCAGGAGTTCAACAGCTTCGGGTCGCGTCGCGGCAACCATGAGGTCATGATGCGCGGCACGTTCGGGAATATTCGGCTGCGCAACCTCATGGTGCCGGGAAAGGAAGGCCCGTGGACTTGCCATGTCCCGAGCGGGGAGACGATGAGCATCTACGACGCGGCGATGCGCTACCAGCACGACGAGACGCCCCTCATCGTGATTGCTGGCAAAGAATATGGCTCAGGAAGTTCTCGCGATTGGGCGGCGAAGGGTTCTGCATTGCTCGGTGTTAGAGCCGTGATCGCTCAATCGTACGAACGCATTCACCGCAGCAATCTTGTGTGCATGGGCGTGCTACCGCTGCAATTCGACGTGGGAGCGTCGGCCGAATCCTTGGGCCTGACTGGTTTCGAGACCTTTTCGATCACAGGGATCGGACGCGGCATCACGCCGCGGCAGATCGCACGCGTCGTAGCGACTCGACCTGATGGCACGCGAGTTGAATTCGACACGACCGTGAGAATCGATGCGGCCGCCGAAGTGGAATATTTCCGTCACGGCGGGATCCTGCCGATGGTCCTACGCCAACTCACGGAGCGAAATTCGGCCATCCCTGATGCGAATTCGTGAAAGCGCGAAGGATCATGCAAGGTTCTGTCATCGACAATTCCGATGTGAAAGGTCGATATTAATCGCTTGTCGAATGCAAGGCCGATCCCTATCTTTCTCCGCATCTGGCGAATCAATCTCGATTCGACAGCACGGAGGACGGTCCGATGTCCCGCTTCAAGCTCTCCACGTTTCTTGCCATTCCGGTGTTCCTAGTGGCGACCTTCGGTCTGGCTCACACAGCCTCTGCCGCGACGCCGGAGCCGACGCCATCCGCTGATCGGGCCTCTATCCTCGAAACGAAGATGGCGCTGCGCGATCTGTGGGTCGAGCACATCTTCTGGATTCGCAACTACGTGCTGGCGACGCGCGCGGGTGACCAAGCACAACGGAAGGTCGCCGAAGCCGAAGTCCTGACGAACGCCAAGGCACTCTCCGAATCGATCGCCCCGTTCTACGGGCAGGCCGCTTCGGACTCACTGCTTAAATTGCTCGCCGGACACTGGGACGCGGTTCGCGACTACAACACGGCCACGCTCGCGAAATCCAAGGCCGGCCAGGACAAAGCGGTTGCAAATGCCACCAGCAATGCCCACGAAATTGCGAAGTTCCTGAGCGGAGCAAACCCGTACCTGCCTGAAGAGACGGTGTTTACTCTACTCGCAGGGCATTTCGGCCACCACGTGGCGCAGATCACACAGATCGCATCCAGGGATTTTCAGGATGAAGCCGTTACGTGGCATGCGATGCGTCAGCACATGTTCGTGATCTCGGATGCGATCGCTGATGCGCTCGTCAAACAGTTTCCCCAACGCTTTAGGTAACCCATATGATCTCGCCCGCTAGAGTTACTCGATCATCTTCTCGGTCACCAACGGTCGCGGCCGCACCTGTCCATCCGGCACCTTCCTCCCTTTTCCAGCCGGCACACTTGCGTCCGCGATCGTTGTCTCAAGAAACGGCACTCGACCGCAATGAGGGGCCGCTGAATCCGCTCTGGATCGTTGCCATCGGCATGGCGGTGTTCTTCGCTGTCGCTGCATTCATGATTCTGGAGCTTTGAACGGAATTTGCCTGGCGGACGTGTGTCAACGAGCGAGTGCTCATCATGGCAGAGGTCCGGCGCTGGGCAAACCAATAGCTCTGCAATGCGCATCGCCCTATGCAGTGAAAATCTTGCGCGCATTCTCAACGATCGCGACTACGGCGGGATGCTTGTTCTTGCGCTCCACCGTGATCGCAAAAAACTGCGCGTCCACGCCGGTCGCCGGTCCGACCGATGAGAAACCGTACTCCCGGCGAAATTGCTCGTGCAGAACCGCGGGGACCGATGTAAATCCGTGGCCCGCGCGGGCGAATTCACGCATGAGCGCGTAGTCCTCAAATTCCCCCACGACGACGGGGCGAACGTTCTGCCGGTCGAACCACAAATCCAACTCACGACGAATGGCGGTGTCGTTCGTCGGCAGCAGCACCGGTGCACCGTGCAAAGACTTCGGAAACCCACGCCGAAGCGTCTTCGCCAGAACCGGCGCGGCCATCCAGGATTCCTCGCAAGTGCCCAGACGATGACTGTAGGCGCGCACGTGGAGGCTTGGCGTAATGGGCGCGTCGGAAAGTACGAGGTCGAGCTCACGCGCCGCAAGGTCGGCAACTAGACGTTCGAGCGTGCCTTCATGACAGACGAGGTGAACGGGTTGCTTCAAGGCGAGGGCCGGCTCGAGCAGCCGGTGGGCGATCTCCTTCGGGACGACGTCGTCGATGCCGACGGCCAGGCGCAGCGGACGCTGCGTCGGACGATGCTCCAGTGCGTCCACCAAGTCGCGGCCGAGACCGAAAATCTCATCGGCGTAGCTATAGACGACACGACCCACCTCCGTGGGGACGAGCGTGCGGCCGGACTTGGTGAGCAACTTCTCGCCAAGACGCTCTTCGAGCGTGCGCAGTTGTGCGCTGATCGTCGGAGCAGACAGAGCCAACTCATCGCAGGCGCGCGTCAAGCTACCGGTTCGAACGACAGACCAGAAATAGAGCAGATGCTGGTAGTTCAATTTCCGTATGACCGTCATGATAGTTCGTTAAAACCTAATAGATATGACGGATAATTGTAATTGATCTAAGTAACGATGTGGGCTAAAAAGGATCTCGCAGGTGGCGCGCTCCGTTCGCTTCAAAAATGGATCGCGCGCCGAGGCGCCCTGCTTCGCGACGTCTTCCAGAGCGGAAGACGCAACGACGCTGCGGACGAATCAACCGGCCATTTGGCGTGCCGGTCCTTGTTGGCTAAGAAAACTCATACCAACTTCTTGAATGTGAAGACGGTATCGGCTATGGAGAATTCCCAATGATGAGACAGACAGCGAGCGAGCGAGCAAAGGATTTTGGCCCCGACTTGGTCAGAACCTATGGAGTCGCAGCGGGCGAGAAGAGAGTGCTTTGCGCCACCGATCTCTCCGCGCGCTCGGCGCGCGTCGTGCAACGTGCCGCGTTTCTGGCTAATCGACTCGATGCAAAGCTCACGCTATTGCACGTTATGGCGCCGGATCAGCCGGGCGATCGACCTGCGGACGTACGCAGGCAAATTGTTCGACAGCTGCCCTTGACTCTGTTACCCGCGGGCAGTGAACCGAAAGTCACGCTGCGCACCGGAGACCACGTGCGCACGATCGCGGCTGTCGCGAAGGAGACCAAGGCTGATCTCATAGTCCTCGGATCGCAACAACGTAAGCCACTGGCGCCGCTGATTGGGCCGACGGCCGAGCGCGTCACCAGCCTCGCGGGCTGTCCAACCTTGATCGTCAATATCGAGCCTCGAATGCGGTATGGCGCGGTCGTGATCGCAGCAGAAATTTCGGATGCATTTGTCCGAGTCGCACGCCTGGCCGCTTCGTTGCGCCTGCTCGATGCGCCCTCCGTTTCGATCGTCCACGGTTTTGAGTCTCCTTACCGCGGTCCAATGTACTCGGCAGGATTCGATATTCACTCCGCGAAACGCAACGTTGAGGAATGGGAAAAGGCGGCAGGGAAGCGCCTACTCCTGACACTGGATGCCGCCGGAGTTGAAAGTTCTCACTTTCGTCTTTGCTTCCAACAAACTCGACCCCTGCGTGCCATTCAACGTGAGATCCGACGTGTCCAGCCGGAGCTGCTGATCGTCGGGACGAAGGACCGATCGATGCTCAACCGGATCGTGCGCGGCAGTGTGGCGAACGACATGTTGCGTACGCTCGAATGCGACATTCTCGTGGCAGCGCCAGATATCGAAGCGGCCGGGTCATTGCATGAAAGGGACCCGAGCAGTGATCTTGGATTGCAACGCTTCGGGCGAGAATCCGTCGTTGAGTGTCGGAAACAGGAGATACGGTGATGCGAGAGCGTCCCATCGTGGTAACTGATTTGGATGCGCGCAGATTGCGCGAACTGCTCGCTCGGCGGAGCGAGACGTCGAATCTTGATCAAGTGCACTTGCAACAGCTGCAATCTGAACTTGAGCGGGCGCGCGTTTTGCTGTGGGAGGAAACTCCCGCGGACGTCGTTACGATGCACAGCGAAGTCCGCGTGCTCGATCTTGAAACTGGCGACCGGAGCGACTACGCCCTCGTGTTTCCGAGGGAAGCTGATCTCTCCGCGAAGCGAATTTCCGTAGTCGCGCCTCTGGGCACGGCGCTGCTAGGGTTTCGCGAAGGCGACACCGTGGAGTGGATGATGCCGGGAGGAATACGTCGTCTACGCATTGAGCGAGTCCATCAGCCGGTCGCCTACGAGTCTCAAGCACAAGGCCCTGCTCCAGCCACTCCGCTCGGAGCGCACTGAACGCCCACGGCATCGCGCGATCGTGCCGATTCGCAACTTGATCGGCACGCCCGCACTGGCAGGACGCAGGGAGCATTCGCCCCATCTCGTCTATAGAAAAAGCTTACCGAAGCTTATTCCGCCGGCGTCGCCGCCTGGCCACCGTACGTCGGTGTATTCATGTACTGCGCCGGTACATCCCACATGCGCGCGGCGTACCAGACGGCCCACGCTACCACGAATAACGACATCACCCAGACCCAGAGCGGAATCGACGAACGCGCCTCGGCACGATGCGGATCGAACGGGTCGTTTGTGCTGAACGCATCGATGGTAAAGCGCACCTTGCCGCGGCGTGTTGAATTCGGGCTCAGGCCGGAGACGACAATGCCCGGCCCGTTGTGCACCCGAAACGAAATTTCCTCGACGCCCTCGCGGCCGTCCTGGTCTTGCGCGCGAATCACCAACCGGTGCGGGCCGTCTTCAAGACTTCGCGTGTCGAGATGGACCTCACTCGGCAGCTCCTGATCGCTGATCGGCTGCGGATTGCCATCCAGATAAACACGAACGCGCGGCTTGTCCATGGTGAACCCTCGTCACAAATCGTCGCGCAGAACGGAATACTTGGCGTGCCCGCGATCGGTTTCACCAGGCCGGATCAACATCCAGAACATCGCCGCGAAACACGCGACCGTGATGGCACCAGCGAGGCCGATGATGACGACGTTGCTCCAGAACGGACCGATCAGATGATGCTGCATGGCTCTCTCCGGATCATTTGCCTTTCGCGCGCTCGGCGGCCACCCGCTCGGCGCTGGCCGGCGCGCCATGATTGCCCCACGAGGTGCGCTCGTAGTCGATGATGTTGGCGATGTCCGCATCGCTGAGCGTGGCGCCAAACGGCGGCATCGGACTCGCGTAAACAACACCGCCGACGTCGACGCCCTGCAGGCCATACAACACCGCGCGGATATGCGTGGTGGGATCGACATCGTTGACGGCGGCATTGCCCTTGAGCGGTGGGAATGCGCTGGGCAGGCCCTCACCACTGGCCTGATGACAGGCCGCGCAATTGGCGGTGAACAGGGCCTTTCCCTTGGCCGCATCGTAGGCGCCTGCCTCCGGTGCCGCATCTCCCGCGGCAGTCGTCGTCGCCGCCATGCCTGGCATGGCGGCCTGGCTTTCGCGACCGCTAACCGACAGGGGCGCCTGCTTGAGCGACGCCAAATACGCGACGAGCGCTTCGGCCTGACGGCTGGGTACAACCACGCCCAACCGCGGCGCGAACGCTTTCGGAAGCGGCACGACGGTCGCGCCAGCGGGTGCCGTAGCCACCAGGTGAAACAACCAATCGAACGCGGGCATGATCGATTCCGGAACCACCGCACGCGGGTTGTACAGATGAATGTATTGCCACACCGCGCTTGATTGACGCATGCCGATGTTGGTGAGATCGGGGCCGGTACGCTCGGAGCCGAGCAACTCGGGTGTCGCGTAAGCAAAATCACCCGGCGCTGAGGGACGGCCAAACACTTTATCTTGATCCAACGGCCGCACTTGTTGGGTGTGACAATAACTGCACCCATTGGCGACGTAGACATCGCGGCCTTCGGCCTGTAGCGCGGTCAAGGGCTCGACGCCAGCGCCGGGCGGCGTTTTCGATAACTCGATCCCAGGCAGTACGCCCATCAATAAGGCCAGCACCGTATAAACCAGCGTCGATCCGCCTGCGATCAGAACGAGTTTGTTCACAGCAGGCTTGTTCACGGCGCGACCTCAGCGCCGCTGGGCCCGATGATGGGCGATCCGCTATCGCCAGCGCTGCCGTACGTCATGCGCCAGACATTCCAGCCGAAGACGATGTGGCTGAGGAACATCAGCGAGCCGCCGATACCGCGCCAGACGTAATACGGCTGCATGTCGATCACCGACTGGATGAACGGCAGACCGTGGATCCAATCCAGTCCCTGCACCGTGCCGCCGATCGAAAGCGAAATGACATAGATGAAACTGCCGACCAGCGCCATCCAGAAGTGCAGACCCAGACCCAACTGGCTCGGCGCCTTGCCGCTGGCCAGCGGCAGCAACGCATAGACCCCGCCCCAGATGGCGAAGGTCACGAAACCGTACATGGTCAGATGCGAATGTCCGACCGTGAAGTTGGTCAGGTGCCAAACCTCCTGCAACGACCGAAACGCCTCGAGCGTGCCTTGGGTGGAGCCCACCAGATAGCCGACCACGCCGACGAAGATGAACATCAACGGGTACGAATGCGCGAGTTCGCGCAGGTGTCCGCGCATCGTCAGCAGGAAGTTGGCGCTACCGCCCCAAACCGGCACCAACATCGCGACGCTGAATACGATCGCCAAGGTCTGCAGCCACCAGGGCAGCGGACTGAAGAGAAAATGGTGCGCTCCGATGATCGGGTAGAACACCAGGTTGGTCCAGAACGCGAAGACGCCGAGTGCGTACGAATAAATCGGTCGACTCAACACCTTGGGCAATGCGTAATAGAAGATCCCGAGCGCGAGCGGCGTGAACCACATGCCCACTGCGTTGTGCATGTAGAAACCCGACACGGAAACCTGGCCAAGCCCGTACTGATACCACGGCAGGACCGCCACTATCGCGATGATGCAGGTCCACAGCACACCACCGAGGATGTACCAGTTGGAAAGATAGATATCTTCGGTGCTGCGACGGGCTACGGTGGCGATCAGATTCCACGCGGTAGCGATCAGCGCAGCGAGAAATATCAGCCGAATCGGCCAGGGCCACTCGCGATATTCCAGATCGCCATCGTTGTAGCCCAGATCCAGGGCAATTGTTCCGGCGACGGCGGCCACGTTGAAGAGCACCAGTCCAATCCACGCCAGTCGTGCACTGTACAAACGCGTGCCGCTGCTGCGCGCGACAACGTAGTAGGCGGTACCGACCAAGGCCAGACTGGCCCATCCGTAGAACGTGGCGTTCGTATGGATCGGACGCAGGCGGCCGAACGTCAGCCATGCGCCGCGACCGAAGTCCGGTGCGCCGAATTTGTACGCGAGCAAGACGCCGACGGCGGTGGCGAACAGCAGCCACAGCGTCGCGGCGACGGTGTACGCGGCGAATACCGACACCAGCGCCCGATCGTCGCTTGCGCTCAGGTTGGAATGACGTGCAACGATCGTCGTGGACATTGTCGCCGGGCCTCTTCTCGCACTCGTCGTGACATTGCGTGCCGCGCGGCGTCAGCCCAGGACATGGAAGTCGATCGTGATCGATCCCGGTTCGCCCTGACGGTATTCAACGCTGAGTTTTTCCCCGAAACGCTGGCGCAACTGCTCCAGGAGCGGCAACGGATCGTGATCGTTGATGAAACGCATGCACTCGCCGGGACTTAGTGCATCGAGTGCGCCGAAGAACGCCGAATGGCGAAAGCGGCGTGCGACACCCCGAGCGTCGAAAAGGTGGAACGTTTGAGGTGGGGAGTGGCTGAGCATCAACATGTTAGAGGCCTCCAAAAAAAAAGTGGCACATGGCCAGACGCAGTTGGAACCCTGGGGAAGATTTGGAGTCGCGGGCTAACCGTTGAGGCGAGCGTAGAGAGTCGATTCCCATTTCACAAACGATCGATATTCACGAGCGCTATCGGTTTTATCAATATAAGGGGCGATCAGGTGTCGCACGGTGATATAGGTAATGTCGATACCAAAGATCATTTTTCTTCGCTTGTCTAATATCAAATTGAGTCTAGTCTCCGCATCGCGACACACGGGACTCGTAATTTGAAGGGTCGCCATTTCTTCGCAGGGACGCGTCGATACGCGATGCGCGCTCACCGCTGGCTGCTTGTGCTGGAGTCGAATTCCAGCCATCACCCCGCCCTGACTCGCCGACGCCAAAACCCGTAGCGCGCGCATGCGGAAGATGCATCTTCCACAGCGAAGGCTGGACCAGGCGGTCCATTGAAGTGAAAGCGCTGCGCAAGGAGCTGGCGTGCCCGCGACAAGCGGGACGTTCCAGTCACCGGCACTACCACACACAGCAGGAGAATCGAGATGAAATGGGTGACGTCAAAGCGGCAAGTGAAGATGTTTTGCGCCGTGGCGCTTGCAACGATCTGCGGTGCCGCGATGGCCACCTCGGACACCGAGCAATTCCAACGCTTTCAAGATCCCAATCAGTGGGGTGCGCCCGCGGGTAATTTGAGTTTGACCCGCTATAGCACACTGAAAGACATCAACACCGGCAACGTCAAAGGCCTGCAAATGCAGTGGTCACAGTCGAGCGGCACGTTGCGCGGTCATGAAGGGCAGCCGCTGGTGATCGGCGATGTTGGCGGCAAGCCGATGATGTATATCGAGAGTGGCTGGCCGAACATCGTCCAGGCGCTTGACTTGAGCGACCCGGATCATCCGGTGCAGATTTGGCATTACAACAAAACCAGCGGCCGAGACGAATCCGCAGTACCACGAGCCTGCTGCGATACGGTGAACCGAGGTCTGTCGTATGCCGATGGAAAACTCGTGTTCGGCACCCTGGATGGTTACGTGATTGCGCTCGATGCCACTACGGGCAAGGAAATTTGGGTCGTCAAGCACGCTCACCCGGACAAGGGCGAGACCCTCACACCGGCGCCGATCATCGCGAACGACAAAGTCATCATCGGCTTCGGCGGCGACGAATTTGCGGCGCGCGGCAGAATCACCGCGTACAACCTCGCCGACGGCAAGAAGGTGTGGGAATGCCATTCGACCGGCAGCGACAAAGACGTCTGCCTGACGCCCAACACCAACAAGAAAAACCCGCACTACGGCACCGCTGGCAAGGATCTCGGCATCCACACCTATCCGGGTGACGAGTGGCAGCGCGGCGGCGGAACGGCGTGGGGCTGGTATTCCTACGACCCTGCACTGCACCTGGTGTATTACGCAACCGGCAACCCGGGCTTGTGGTCCCCCTCATTCCGGTGCAATGAGCCGATATCGCAGGAGAACTGCAACAGCGGCAAGTCCGACAACAAATGGTCGATGAGCATTTTCGCGCGCAACGTCGACACCGGCGACGCAGAGTGGGTCTATCAGATGACCCCGTTCGACCAGTGGGACTACGACGGCGTCAATGAACCCGTACTGGTCGATATGGAAGTCGACGGCAAGATGCGCAAGACACTCGTGCACTTCGACCGCAATGGCTTCGCGTATGTTCTGGACCGTACCGACGGCACGCTTCTGCGCGCTCACAAGTACGTCACCGTGAACTGGGCGGAAAAGATTGACCTGAAGACTGGCCGTCCGATCAAGGTGGCCGAACATTCCCCGCTCAAGGTTGGCGTGAATACGCAGGTCTGTCCCTCCTCCATGGGCGGCAAGGACCAACAGCCCGTAGCGGTCGATCCGACCGATCCGACCAATTTCTATGTGCCAACCAATAACTGGTGTATGGAAAGCGAACCTCAGGCGCGTTCGCACACCCAGCAAGGAACGGTCTACGTGTTCGCCAACGTATTTATGTATCCGGAAAAGCCCGGTGTGACCGGCAAGTTCAAGAAGTTCAACGTAGTCACTGGCAAGACCGAATGGGAAATTCCGGATCCGTTCCCGAACTGGGGTGGCGCGTTGGTGACTGCGGGCGGATTGGCATTCTACGGAAGCCTCAGTGGCGACTTCCGCGCCGTTGACCGGTCGACCGGCAAGGTGCTGTGGTCACGCAAACTGGGCTCAGGGATCATCGGCAACCCGATCACGTATTCGGTGAAAGGCAAGCAATACGTATCCGTGTGGTCAGGTATCGGCGGCTGGATTGGTCTGCCGGTGACTGCCGGTCTGGACTTCAGCGATAAGTTTGGTGCCATCGGTGCCACGGCAATCGCCAAGGCCGCCAACCTCAACTCGATTCCGCAGGGCGGCACTCTGTACACCTTCAGAATCGACGGTAACTGATCGACCTTTCGGAGAGATACCTGGTGGCGAGAGCCACCGGGTTCTTCTCTTGAGGCGACAGGCCGCGCCACGAATAACGCCGCGTATGCATCCCTACTCACGCGGGTCGGCCCAAAGATGGCGGCCAACAACCGTGTGAGCACCAACCTCTTCGAGGAGGACCGACATGAGTAAGACCGTAGGTGTTACCGCACGAACCTTGCTCGTCTGCTCTCTGGCAGCAAGCTTCGCGGCCACGGGGGGCGAATTGAAATCACTGACCGTCTGCGCCGATCCCGGCAACATGCCGTTGTCCAATCAGAAGGGCGAGGGATTCGAAAACAAGATTGCGCAAGTGATAGGCACCGCGTTGGGCACAGGCGTTCAATACTACTGGCGACCTTCGATCGAGCGCGGGCTTATGCGCACCACGTTGAGCGAAGGCGACTGCGATGTATGGATGAACATGGCTTCCGACACCGAAGGTGCGGCTGTTCTTGCTCCCCTGTACCGCTCGACTTTCGTTCTGGCCTATCGCAGCGACAAGAACATCCATGTCAAAAATCTGGATGATCCAGCACTCAAGAAGTTACGCATCGGCGTGTTTCAAGTCTCGGCCATTCGCCAAGCCTTGGCTGAGCACCACGTCATCGACAACACCGTGATTCATTACCTGAGTCACAACGCCGACATCCAGGTCAACAATCAACCCTCTCACCAGGTCCAGCAGGTCATCGACGGTAGCCTCGACGTCGCCGCGGCGTGGGGCCCGATGGCCGGATACTACAAGGCGGTTTTACATGCGCCGCTGATCCTTCAGCCGACCAATCTGATGGAAGGTGACGTGCCGATGGAATTCGATATGACGCTCGCCGTGCCGCGCGGCCGACCGGATGTCAAAGCGGCCATCGAAACGGCGCTGACGCAACACAAGGTCGAGATCCAGCAAATTCTTGTCGACTTCGGCGTGCCTTTGGTCCAGTGCGACGAATGCATCATTTCGGGCGACCTGCCTTCGCATGGTCCCTACAAGCCGCTGAAGCCCGAGGGGCAAACAGCCGCGGAAACCGCAAGAACTCGCGCGACCAGAATGGCCGATCTAAGGAGATCGTTGGCTCGGGGCGCAAATCCCGACGATGAGATGAACGATGCCATTGTCGCCAACGACATCGAACGAGTGGGCTACCTGTTGAAGCACAACGCACAGGTCAACGTGTACGACGATCGGGGGTATACGCCCCTGATCAGCGCGATACGCGCTTGCTTCGTCGCGGGGGCGACGTCTCTGGTCGAGCATGAAGCCGATGCGAATCTTCCTGATCGCAGCGGTTGGACTCCCCTCATGTGGGCCGCGTGGGTCGACAACCCGGCGTTGGTCAAGATGTTGATCGATCACGGCGCAAAGCTCGACGCGGTGGACCACGACGGTTTGACGCCGCTGGCCGTCGCTGCGCAAAACGCCAAAGCCGAGGTCATTCCGGCATTGCTGGACAGCGGCGCTGATGTCAACGCGCCGGTCACGAAAGGCGGATACACCCCCTTGATGCTTGCTTCGCTTTCTGGCTCGAGCGTGCTCGCAGCGTCGCTCCTCCAACATGGCGCGGATGCGAACGCCGCCAATTCAGGAGGCGTCACCGCGCTGATGATCGCCGCCGCCGGCAATCATCCGGCAATCGCCGAGCTGCTTCTCAAATCGGGCGCGGACGTCAACGCGCGCAGCGAGGACGGCCGCACAGCGCTCAGTATCGCGCGTGCCAGCAGCAATGACGCCGTCGTCAATATGCTAGTAGGTCTCGTAGACGGCGGTGCGACCACATCGGGTTAGTGAGCGAAAGCAAGCCACGATGAGATCAGACGTGCAGTGAGGAGAGATGCAGTGAGAAGGAATGTTCTAGTTGTGTCAGCCGCGATATTCGCGGCCGCAATGGCGCTCGGCGCCATCAGCAGGGTGTCGGCCGATGCGCAGCCGCCGATTGATTACACCAAGATTCTGCCGGTGGATCTCGTAAAAAACACGCCGAAGGGCAAGCTGGTGAACCCCTACAAAGACACTCAAGCGGACATCGTCGCGCAGGGCGCGCAGTTCTTGCAGAGTTATTCGTGTAGCGGGTGCCATGGTGGTGGAGGCGGCGGTGGCATGTGCCCGCCCCTGACCAACGACACCTGGGTTTACGGAGGCGACGATGACACGCTGTTTCGACTGGTCACGCTCGGCAGCGACGAGCTTCAAAAGCAAGGCTATAGCCGTAAGGGCCGTGAAAATGTTGTTGGGCCGATGCCGCCCTTCGGCGCCATCATCAAGAATTCCGATGATCTTTGGAAAACCTTGACGTTCGTTCGGTCTCGATACAGCGGTGACCCCGCGTACAAGTTCGGAACACCTCCCGAATCGGACTAAGTTGCTCTGCGGTTGCCTTGCTCAGCGGATTCCCTGCTGGCTCCCCTGATCGGTCCCTGTTATCTCCCTGTTCGCTTCCCTGGTCCGATTGCGCGAATTTTTGGCGAAGAGACCGCAGGAATGGCTCCACGCCTCGCACTCAGGCCGCCTTTGACTGATTTCAACGCCCAGAGACGCCGAATTACCCTGAAAATTTCCCTGTTCACGGGAATTCGGTTGCGGAACCTGGCTCGCTAGAATCTGCGCACACCAGCGCTAAGACTGAAAAGCCAAGGTCGCTCTGGGGAGTCGAAGATCGCACGCCGAAGCAAGATTAATCACACGTCGTGCGCACAAGAATTGCACACGCTCCGTCGCAACGATCTTATCGTCACCAACAATCGCCCCGATCAATCAAGGGAGCTATCGATGGACAACGACAAGTCGAATCGCTTGGTCACCAAGCTTTCTTACAGCGGCTCGCACAGTTCAGTGCACGTCCCTTGGCAGTGAGATTTCTAACATTGTCACGGAAGAGAACCCGGACGCTGTCACCTTGGCGAACACGATCACGCGAATCTCCCCGACGCCAAATGACGCGTTCTTGCCTATTCGTACGGTAAAGGATCTGTTGCAGCCACACCTACAAGCGCGGATAGGGCTCGATCAAATCGAGGCGACACGGCGAATCAGTCGTAGTGCAACGTTTCTCGGTTGGTCGGCGACAATATTTTCGTTCGTGCAGGCAGCATGTGCGCTGTATGCAATCTACAAAACGCGCTAACGGCGTTTTACGAATCGCTGCCACCAAGCTTTCGTCGTCTTGGATCGCTCGGCCTTGCCGGCCGCGCTCTCGGGCTGCGCCGCGAGCCAGGCGGTGCCTGCCTCGCTCCTTCGGCTTCGATCGCTCGACCAATCCAGAGCTGCCAAGCCAAACCGATCCCACGAAGGCGATGCATAGTCGGAACTTCACAGCTCGTCTTTCGATTCTTTCAGCGCAGGGCTGGCACGATCAAGGACGCCCATCACGAAACGCAGCGTCTGCGGCATCCACTGCGCCGTCTAGAGCTACTAGCGAACGTGCGCTGCGCAGGCCGAGGTCGTTCGTGCTTTGCCCTTCCCCCGTTGAGTTGAGCCGGGTGCTTTTCACGGGGAATTTTGGCGGAGCGGCGCAATGCGCAAGGGCCACGCGGCCCCGTGTCGTCGCTGCGCTCCAGCCCGCGCCAGGCCGCGTTGCGCTTCGCGCTCCCTTGCGCCTCACGCCTTCTTCCCCGCCGTCGTTGACCCCGCGCACCCGCGCAATCAACTCAACGGAGAAACATCATGGCTAAGAACACCAACAAATCCACCAACGAAACCAAGCGCTTCAACGCCTACACGGTTCGCGAGTTCGAGCGCAACGGCGCCACCGATCACGACTGGATGCGCATCGGAGTGGCATTCCCGCACAAGGATGGCAAAGGCTTCGACGTGATGCTGCAGGCGGTTCCGGTGGATGGCAAGGTTGTCTTGCGCTTGCACGAGCCGAAGGAGAATGCGACGCAAGAATAATCTGGCGACACACCGACAACCGGCGCCCTCACGGCGCCGGTTTTTTTTGGCTCACGCCTAATCTCGGCATAGCTAAGCGATCCGTCGCCAGCTCATCGCTTCCTGAGCGGCAGGCTTCCGAGTGCCTGGATGATTGCGCCTTCTCACTCGCATCGGTATCGGCAAACGGCGCGACGTCTTGTAAGAAAACTCGCACAAGAAAACGTCAAGAGCGCCGCTTCGCTTGGCTTCCTCGGTCAAGGGCCGCTCGGCCCCGTGTCCTCGCCTTCGGCTGCGGGCCGCGCCAAGACCTCGCTGTTCGCTTCACTCACCTTCCTTGACCGCGCCTCACTGCGCGGCCTCCGGTCGCCATCGACCGCGATGGCACATCGCGGCCGCTACTGGCCGAGATACCACGAGGGCGCAAAGCCCCATCACACCAACGGAGGAAAGTATGGCGAATGAAATGATAACGGCTGGTCCCTGGGCTGGCTTCGAAGTGATCCATCGGTATACGCGAGCGCAGGCGATCGTGGATGGCGTGCTCGTTGACGTAACGGCGAACGCTCGTACATGCGGGTTCACAGTGCCGGTTGCGATGACGGCAACGCTGTTCGCGGACTGCGAAGGTTGGGCCGAAGAGTCGGACTGGGGCCGAGGCGAGCCGACTGCTGAGCAGTTCGTTCAATGGCTGCTGTGTTTCGCATGCGAAACGATCCGGGTCTCGCGTGCGATCAACACGGATCGCTTGACCCTGCCGCTGGCACATTTCGCCGGCTGCCCGAAATCCGCTGTGATTCACATCGGGCCTGGCGACGATGCGGAGCCCGTGATCACACTGATGTACCCGGGCGAAGAATAGATCGGCTCCTCCGCTTTGAGGGGCCGCAAGGCCCCTCGCTTTTTGAAGGGACGGTGAACGGCGCGCATTTGGCCGGCTCGGCATCAATGATCAGTTGTGATAAAAACGCGGACTTCCAACAACAGGAGTGTTGATGATGGAGAAGCGTCTTGTCGCAATGGCCGCTGCCGTCGGCGGCCTGGTCATCGGTGTCGCCAGTGCCGGTCTTTTCATGCATGCGCACGCGGCGATCCCCAATTCGGTGTGTCCGACCTACGATGGGGCGGCCGACGCAAAGGTTGACGCCGCAGTGAAGCAACTGCATGCACACGATCACGACCGGTATGTTCCGCATCCCGCGCCGTCTCCGTTCGGAGATGCGCCGAAACCGGCGAACGCGGAACCCGCCAAGGATTCGCCTCAATAGGGGCGCCAAACGAGTCGCGCGCTATTACGCGCGACATCATTTCCTAGTCGGTTCCGCTCCGCGCGGAACCGATTGTCAAAGGGGAGAGTGGCGCTTCTCCCCTTTGGAATCCCCATCGCGTTAGCTTCTGCCCCAGAAGCGGTCGCTGGCCGGGTGCTGAAAACTATGCGCCCGCGTAGGCCTCGCCCAGGAATGATATGTACTCGCGTTGGCAATTGGCTAATCTTGTAGTCACTGGCACGCCGGAACGGGACTCGGTGGCGTGTTGGGGAATCTGACCGTGCCTCCGGTATTGGGCGCCACGCCCGTTCCCACGTTCGTCAGTGAGCCTACATCCGACGATCCTATGTCGGTGATTGGTTGCGGATCGGCGCCGCTAATCAAGTAGAAGGGCATGGGACGGAAATTGCCGATGAACCCTCGCTTCGTGTACATAGCATCTGGTACGTACGGATTAGCCATCGTCTCGACTTCCAGCAGAGCCTGACGCGAGCTTCCGGAAATCATCTTGTCGATCCGGGGAGTAAGCATCTCCGTACTGAGACCGACGATCAAATTGCCTCGGAACAGGTGCGATGCCGGCTTTTTGTCCAATAGCGCTGCGAGACGCACATACTTATCGATAAAGATGTTGCCATTGCCGCCATTGCTGAGCCGCTCATATACGAATTGCTGCCCAATACAAATTCGAGCGGTCGAAATCCCCTTGCCTATACCGTTGTTCGAGTAAGTGCAACCATCCTGGCCATTAGCAGTGATCCATGCGCCGTTGCAGCCTGCGTAGTCGGAGTTGTTCCACAGCGTCAGGTAGTTCGGCTCGGCGACGTCGATCATTCCGACAGCGATGCCGTCCGGCTCGTCACCGAGCTGACCCCGGTAGACCACTTGAATGAACAAGTCGGTCGCGTTGATCGGAATCGGGTCGTTGCTGAAATCGAATGCGACCGCGTAACTGCTCGCCCCGTTCAAATTCGCGGCGTCAATCGCGAGCGGCTTCGAGACCGATATCTCCTGGTAGTTCGTGCGATTGCCGGCCGCACAATCGTTCTCTGTCGGGGCGTTGAGGTAGTCGACCACAGCCTCACCTGTCAACAACGGCGTATAGCACAGGTTGCGGTGATAACGTGCGACGGCGACCAGGCGCGGGCCCGTGGGACTCGGCGTTGCCGACGTCGTCAACATGTTTTGTGGAACGGAGGTTCCTGTCCCGCTTTCTGCAATTGGCGGCGTGTTGTTGCGAATTTTCAGGCGAATTTTGGTGAAGCCGTAAATCTGGTTAGCGTCGCAAAAATCAGGCTCGTTCGCTGCGCCGAGCACGGTCGCGTTGCAGTGCGGGTACCCATTCGCGTCAACAGCGTGCGCAAGGCTGTGGTCAACCAGCCCGAAAAGACCGTCGATTGGGGCATCGACTTGAATGCGCCCGCGGAAAAAGAAATCGATCAGTCCAGCAGAGTAACCGACCGCCCGAGGAAGCATCACATCGGCCTCATACCGCATGTTGTTGTAGCTGATCGTATAGCCGACGGTCTGCAGGTACTGCGACCGCAAATCATCCGGTATTACGTCAGTCCAGACTGACTTCGTGACAAGCGGGGCGCGCCCCCCGTACGGCGCGAGTTCCCCAAGAGTGGCGTCGTAGTTAGGGCTCACCTTATCCGTGATTGGATACGCGTACGAGCCGAGAAACACGGTTCGTGAATTGACGTGGACACCGCCGTCGAACAGCGTCGCCACATACCCAGCGCTCGTCAGATCGTTCGGCGGCAGCGTGTACGTGTAGGACGAAGAGGGCGTGCAAGTGGGACTGCCGGGCGGCTGGCACTCCTTGAATCCCGGGAGCGTCCCGGCGGTAAAGAAACTATGGTTGGCGAAATCAGCCAACCCGCGGCGCGTCAGCACTGTGGCATCATCAGTTCCCGTCTCGATGTGGCGTGTCGTGAAAAACTTGACGGGCGTGCTGAACTGTACGTGGCCCCCGTTCCCGGGATAGTAGTTGGCTTGACCGACGTTGACTGAGGGCAGCGCATTCAGCGGCGGAACGCTTTGATCCAGCATCCGCAATGGGTTGCCACCTGAACTGAAATTCTGACTATCGGCGGCGCCGTAGTCTCTCGTGACGCGGTATTCCGTGTACTCCTCGAACGCCGCAGCTGCGAACCTATCGGTGCCGTAGAGCAACGAGACCACCGGCGGCCCATGACCGTCGTTTCGGACATGCTGCGGTTGGGCCGCATCCTGCAACAGGTGAATAACGTGGCCCACGTCGTGAATTGTGGTCGCCCATCGTCCGAGCCGTTCTTGCGAACTGGCTAAAGCCTTCCCTTGGACGGTCAACGTACCAGGATCAATGCGTTCGAGGGTCAGCGCCCACCAGTAATTATTGCGAGCGTCCTGCCACGAGAAGTGGTTTCTTCTGCCGGTATCTTCCGTGTCCGACGGCGGATTTAGGGGGTTTGTCCGCCCGAGGCTCCAATTGATCGACGGAAGGCATGTATAGGTATCGCACATCGGCTTGTACTGAAATTCCCGGTTGCCGATCGGATCATAGAAATGCTTGACTGCTCTCAATATGTACCCGTAAGGGTCAGTGTCGCGAAGGTCATCGCTGCTCCAGCCGGTGGAGCTTGGAAAATGGTAGTCATTGTCGTCTTCGCGTGCATCGCCGCGCATTAGCCACGCACGTACCTGCTGCTCGATGGCCGCACCCGATGTACCTGGAACATAGCTACCGGCGACCAAGAAATTGAGAAACTCACGTTCTTCCTCCTGCGCGGCGCGCTGATATGCAAACGGTGAGTCAGACGGGAGGGATGTCGCAGGATTCGTGACAGGCTGCTCATCGAAATACTGCACATCGAGAACGGTGCCTTTAAACGCAAATGGATAATCCTTGTCGAGTCTGTCGAACCCAATGATCGGAGCGACGGAATTTGCCGTTTGCGGGTTCAAAGTCGAATCACGGTACGCATGGTCGGCGACCAACATGTGCGTCGTGTATTCATATGCATGAGCGCTGGATGCGCACACGGCCAGCACTAGTACAAGGTTCGAACGCGTCCACATTTTGCAGATCTCCTGTGCCCCTCTAGTGCCAGTGAACCATCGCTTGCGCTATCACCAGCATGAATCCGTACACAAATTGACCGACAGCGAGCAGTGAAAGTCCAAGCCACCAAAATCTTCCCGACCGGACAGCGAGGACAATCCCAGCGACAAGCTGAGCGGCCATTCCGTAAATCACGAGAACTGAAAGCGCGTCACCCGATGGTCCGCGAAACCGGCTTGGGTACCTGGTGGCGGCGAACAAACCAGCGAGCGACAGCAAAAAACAAAGCGCCGCAAGGCAAATCGCCCAGTCGAACTTCCGCGCGAGGAGTCTGCCGCTCATGTATGCGATGAACGCGCTAACTGCGATCACCACGCCTATGCCCTCGAGCATTGGGACCGTGCTCGGTGAGGACAGCAGGGACTCCGGGTGTTGCCCACTCGCGGCGAGCAGGAAGAAAGTCACGATCAGAATTGGACCAACCACCAAGACGCTGTTGCCGGCCGCGTTCCGGTCACTCATGGCGCGCTCCTAGTCGGTGGACCAACCCAATTACATTCCGTCGATTCGCCAAACCCCGTTTGCGTCTCTAGCAAAGTGTACCGGGTATCCCAACACCTGATTGCCCACATCTCGAACGGCCATTATGTCGGCCGCATTTAACCCAATGCTGCCCGCCGCAAGAGAGCCCAACTGTGCGGCGACGCTCGCGATTTCGCTGTTCGTACTCAGTGCCTGAAAGAATGGTGTCAATCGAACACTGAGGTCGCCCATCAGCGCATGTGTCGCGTTACTTACATTGTTAGCTACCATCTGGGCACGCAGATAGGCATATACTGAGCACAGATTGTTGCGCTGCTCCGACAGCGCTAGCGCCATTACCATGGCACTCGCATTCTGCGGTGAGCCGCTGGTGAAGGTGATCGTTGCGTTGGCAATGTATAGGCCCGGCGTGGCATAGGTGTGAACTGGCAAATAGCCGAGCGACGAGCCGTTGTAATTGTTGCCATCGCCGAAGGTCACGCTTACGCTCTGCACCGTCTGCGCGACGTTCGTCGCAAGCCGAAATTGCACAGGCAACGCAGCAAACCCGATCGGCGTACCTGTTGTGAACGTGGTGGCTGGTACGCCAGGGACGCTCGAGACGGTGTTTGTTGCAGTGGCGCTCAAGCCGTCGACCGTCGTCGCTGTTGCCACGAGCGTAGTTGTGCTCGGGTCGACGCTCATGAGCGGCGTAAGAAATTGCCCATTGTTGACGTACGCACGTACGCCGTTCACAACAACGCCGGTATCCACCGGACCGCTCACGGTACCAGAGACCTGCGTCAAGCCACCGATCAACGTAATCGGAGGAGAAGGGTTCGTAATCGAAATGGTGGGCGTGACGCCGAAAGTGGGCGCGGTAACGGTGCCCAACGTAGGCCCGAGTCCGGAGGGTTGTGTGTCGAAGCCATCCAGAAAGATCACGTCGAAAGTAGCGGTTACCAAGCCGCAAATCTCCGGTCCGGAAACCGTGTAACGCGTCGACGGTCCGGTTGGTTGTTGCGTGGTTCCGGTTGTCGGACCGCCCGGGTCAACCGTGAAACTGGTCAGTCCGCTATTCGCAACTACGCCGGAGGAAAGGAGGCAAAGCGCCGCGGCGATGAGACCGCCGAATGTGCGCCGAATATCACAAGCTGAAACCCCTTGCTGCGCACCAGTGCGTCCCCGCATCATCCCACTCCCTCCGAAGCCATTAACGCACGCTGCCGGAAACCGGGCAGCAACGGATTCAGCACGCAATTTGCTACAGGTGTCCCCCGGACGCCTTTTGTCTCACTTGGAAGTCAGAGCCCGACCCTTTCCGAGCATCGAATCGATTCCGTCACTATATGCCAAATCGATGTCACTGATGCGTACGAGCTCCGCGCTATTGCATGATGCGCTGAAAGATCTCCGAAACCCATCGCGGAATGGGTGCTCAACTCCCTCGGAATGTGCAGGACGGTCAGATAGCTCCCAGCTTCACGGCTTTTGCAACGGCTTGAACTCGCCCGCGCGCGTTGAGCTTGATCGCGGCATTGTTGAGATGGAATTTCACCGTGGGTTCGGCAATCGCGAGCTTGTCAGCTATTCCCTTTGTGCCGAGTCCGGCGGCAGCCAGGCGAAGGCAGTCTCGCTCGCGCGACGAAAGCAGCCGGACGTGTTCTTCGAGCCATACGCTTGCCTCTTCGAGCAGCTTGGCGAAATCCTGCCGAAGATCGTCCGCCTTTTCGGCAAGCTGTTCGCCTGAAAGCGTTGCCGTGTCGGCCGTAGCGCTGGCCAGGCGGCGCGCACCGACTGTCACGGCGACTCCATGCAGGGTCTGGACTGTTGTGCGCCAGCTTTCGAGGTTGGCTCGAACCTCAACGCGACCGAGATCTTCGACACAGCGGCGCGCATCGGCAACGGCCTGGTCGACGAAACGCTGAATCAGTTTCTCATCGCCAGTTGCGCGAATCTCCGACATCACTTTCAAGTCGATCGGCTGTTCGCCGAAGCGGACGCGCTCGGGCGGCGCGCGAACCTTCCGCGCGGCGGCCATCGCTTCGGCCAATTGCTCGCCCGTAATCGGCTTTCTCAATAGCCCACACATGCCGGCACTGAGTGCGCTGGACATGAGGTTTGCCGTTGGCATGCTGGTGATGCCAAGAACAGGAGGCAACCTGAAAGACAAATCGGCGCAGCGGCCCGGTAATTCGAGCCCCGACATGTCCGGCAAGTTGAGGTCGATGAAGGCAAAGTCGAAGCGTTCTCTCAACAATGCATCGAGCCCTTCGTTTCCCGTCGAACACGCAACTACTTCATGGCCTGCGTGTTCTAGAAGCACCTGCACCATCAACCGCGTGCTCGGTTGATCGTCAACTAACAACACCTTGTTTGCCATCGCGCAATGCGTAAAATGCCCGGCTCCGCCGAGCGGCGCGCGAGCCTACCAATAACCGGGCTGGCGTGACAAGGGGGCGGAAGCGTCCCGCGAAACAAGGAAGGGGACATCTTGCTGTCAGTACGGACGACACTACACATGACGAGCAGCGCAACACCGCAAACCGGCGCGGATGTGATCGCGTCGATAAGGCAAGACGCACAGCAGTCCGACCTCCCGGTATGGGACGAGCATGCCCTCGACGAATTGAGAGCGATTGGCGGCGACGAATTGGTCAAGACTGTGGTGCGCCAGTCTCTCAAAGACGCGGAAGATCGGCTTACCGAGCTTCGCCAACTCAAGCCCGGTCAGCCGTTGAGTTCATGGCATGAATCCGTGCACGGGTTGCACGGCGTCGTGGTTAGCCTGGGTGCCGTGCGCCTGAGCCAGATCGTTGCTGAGGCGCTTGACCTGGAGAAATTCGATCCGACGCGAAGCTATGCGGTCGAATTCGCGCAGCAAGTTTCCGAAGTGCGCGATATTTTGGCTGCCTTCCTCACATGACGCTGCAGCAGGTCACGACCGTAGCGGCGGAGCTGACCGTCATGCTGATGATTTTTTCGTTCATGATGGCGGTTCTGGTCCACATCACGCGCCGCGAACTGGACCCTGCTGCGACGCCATTCAGCGCGTACTTGAGCGGTTCGAGTCGTCGTGTCGGGCTCGCTTGCTACGCCTGTCTCGTCGTCGGCATCGCGGCGTTCGCGCTCGCGACTGTTTCGCGTCCTGGACTGGATGCTGGACTCATTGCCGTCTCGGCGCTGTATCTGCTTAGTATTGTGTTTGTAGCAATCGCCGCAGCGACCGCGCGTGCGGACCTGCCGCTTGCGCACGTCGATAGCCCGCGAGCGCGGTGGTGGCACCGGAAATCCGCCTTCCTGGCCTTCTTTTTTGCGATCACGGCGATCGTCTTGCATACTTGGCTATGGCGCAGCGAGGAGTTTCTCAAGGCCGTGTGGCCGCTACCGGGCGTTCTGGCCGCGATTCTCGTGGGCTTGTTCGTTTTTCTCTCGTTCGTCTCGCTGAGATTCAAAGGCGTCGTTCAAAAGTCGTTGATCGTGGGTATCTTGGTCTGGTTCAGTTGGGTCGCGCTGATGATGCAAAATTGATCTACCCTTGCTGATGGACGTTTTTTGGCAATCGTGATCGAGATGTAGCGATGCGGCTCCGCGGACCGGTGCAATACCCCCAATTCGGGGTCTAATGGTAGTTAGCCCGATGCTGGTCGAATTAGCATCTTCGGGGAAAGGGACATGATGTCGATCGCTGCCTTAGTTGCAACCCTGGTGTTTATGAATGCGGATTGGGGAGGCCGACACGTCACGAATCGCGAACTATTGAATGAGAAGCACGGGCGTGTGATCGATGCGGCAACTGGCGCCGGTATTCCAGATGCAAAAGTTATCGCAATGTGGGACGTATCGACGCAAAGCATTGGCGGTTCGTCTGGCGGATGCGTACTCCAACGTATCACCATCACCGGCGCCAAGGGCGATTTCTTGATTTCTAGCGTCGCGCGCGACCTTGACGTGTCGGAGCGAGGAACCAAAGGCGTACTTGAACCATTTACGGCTCGAGTAGCAGATTATTCATGGAGGCTTGTCGTTTTTAGCCCTGGGTACGTACGCGAAGATGATCTACACTCTTTCGACTATCCTGATCCAGCGAGAGTTGCATTTGCGTGGGAGAGCACTCCGCCTAGCGTCAGTAGCGGGATGGGGACAGTCCAGATTAAGGACATTCGCATGCGAAGGGTCGAGACCAACTTTCAAGATACCGTTCTCTATTACGCGAGTATTCGCCAAGCAACAAGCTGCCCGACGGCGGCGGGGATCGAACAGTCTGCAATCCACGGCATTCGCGCTGTAATTTCGCAGCTCGTAGAGCCCTTGCCGTGTGGCTTGCCCTCCGAGACGCCGGTGAACGCGATAGTAGCTATGAAGTTTTCTGCCTTGCTTAGCGACGACAAATTCGCGGAACGCATGAAGCGCGAGGGGCAAGAGAAGTGGCCTTGGACTAGCACAACCGCTGGAGCGCTTTGCCGCTCAGTCGGCACATAGAGATGGCATGCTCGTCTCCAAGCGGCCGATGTGGGAATGGGCCTTCGAGAAACGGGCTAACTATTCGTTCAAGCGGACCGCTGCGAAGGGGTTGCGGTACTATCACGCGGCGGTCAGCAGCGGCCGCTTAACTCAAGCGTTTAGACGTTCAACACGCCAAGCGGGGACACATGCTATGAAGAGCGTTGTTGTGGTAGCAGCTTTCGCACTTATTGCGAGTGCTTGCGCATCGGATTCTGGTGTAGTGAAAACAGGCACCGACACTTACATCATAACCAAGCAAGCCGCAACGGGATTTTCTGGCCTCGGTAATCTGAAATCCGACGCAATGAAAGAGGCATACGCTCAATGCAGCAAGACCGGAAAGTCAGTTCAAATCGTTGAGTCTCAAGAGACACAACCGCCCTACTTGCTTGGCAACTACCCGCGCGTTGACATCACGTTCCACTGCATCGCCGAGTAGATTGCCACAGAACGTCTAACTATTCGTTCAACGCGACTGTGATGTGTCGCTACAATTTCCCACCGCCTCGTGCGGCGCGTCAACTCTGACGTTAGCTACCGTGATAAAGATCTTCTTCCACACAGGTTTTTTCGCACTGGCTATTGGCTCGTGGCTTGCGCAACCGGCGTATGCTCAAGCCCCAAGTTCGTTTGTTCTTACAAGCGTCTCTGGCGACGGCCAGATAGCCACAATTGGCCAAATCTTCGCGGTGCAATTTGCAGTGCGTCTGACTGATCCAAGCGGAAATCCGCTGCAAGGCGCGCAGGTGAATTTTCAGAATCTTTCTTGTATCAGTTTTATGGGTATTCCGTGCGAATTTCCGGGAGCACCGGGACATTTCGAATCGGGAAGCGATAACGCTACTGTCATTACTAACGCCGCCGGCATCGCTGTGGCACCTTCCTACTATGCGGGGGCAGAAGCAGGGGCCATTGGTCTCGAGGTCATCGTAGTGCCAGACGTCGCACCATATTTCTTTACAGTCTCACTTGCGCTCAGCAACTTTGTAGAGTTCCGGCTACAGCAAGTCCCCGTGCAAAGGATCGTACCGACTCCCGTCTTGTCAGTTCCTATGCTGCGACTCCTTTGCGTTTTGCTTGTCTTAATGGCCTGTTTTGCGCTCAACCGGCGTGGTGCACGGTAGCTAACTATTCGTTCAAGCGGACGGCTGCGACGGTCTGCGCTACTATCATGCGGTACGCGGCAGCCGCCGCTTAACTCAAGCGTTTAGGTGCCAAATGGGGGCGATGCACATTTCTTGGGGTTTGGTCGCGGTAGTTCTAGTCGCCGCACTTGCCGTCTTTTTTGCCGCACTCGCAAAACGGAGTGGCGGAGGCAAGGTCGGCTTTCCATATCAGCGCGCCAAAGCCCTGTTCTCGCCGGCCGAGCGCTCCTTCATCGGCATCCTCGACCAAGCTGTCGGCCAAGAGCATCGTGTCTTTGGCAAGGTCCGCGTCGCTGATGTCGCAATGGTCGAACCGGGGCTGAGCGGCACGGCTCGTCAAGGTGCCTTAAATCGCATTGTGTCCAAGCACTTCGACTTTATCGTGTGTCGCGCAAGCGATCTGTCTGTTCTCTGTGCTGTTGAGCTCAACGACAAGTCGCACGCGAGCCAACGCGCACAGGCGCGCGACAATCTGGTTGCGGGTGTATGCCAAGCCATCAAACTTCCGCTGCTCACGGTTACCGCCAAGCAGGCTTACTCGCCACAGGAGATCCGGGCGCAGTTCTTGGTCGCAATTTCGCCGTCGCCTGCTCTTGGCGTTGGCGCCTAACCATTCGTTCAAGCGCTAGGTGCGTTCTGAACCCCCGTCCTGATTCTTCGGCTTTTCGTTTTCTGCTGGCGCCTTTCGCAGTCGTGCCAGTCGCCTTCCTGTTGTTCGCATTGACTGCGCCGCAACCCGACCTGCGTTTCGTGGGGCATATCTATAAACCAGATTGGCTGCTTTTGTCATCGTTTGTCAGTAGTGTCGTGATTTGGCTTCTCTGGAGAATCATCGCTCCACCTGTCCCCAAACTGTACTACGTCAGTTTGGCCATTGGGGTCATATCAGGGGCTGGGTTCCTGTTCTTCGCGTATTTCTCCGGCATGTTTCTGTTCCGCACCTAATTATTAGTTCAAGCGGACTTAGGTCAAACCTCTAGGCCACTCACTCGGACCAAATATGGCATCCACAAGCAACGACAAGCTGGCCGTTCTCATTGATGCCGACAACGCGCAGGCGTCTGTCATTCATGAGCTACTTGCCGAAGTTTCGCGCTACGGAACAGCCAGCGTAAAACGCGCGTACGGCGATTGGACAACGACGAACCTCAAGGGCTGGAAGGAGGTTCTACACAAGCTGGCGATCCAGCCGATGCAACAGTTCAGCTATACCACAGGGAAAAACTCGACAGATTCTTCTCTCATCATCGACGCGATGGATTTGCTGCACTCCGGCACGCTCAATGGATTCTGTCTCGTCTCATCGGATAGCGATTTCACGCGCCTCGCCACGCGAATTCGCGAGACCGGTCGACTCGTATATGGCTTTGGAGAGCGAAAAACTCCATTACCGTTCGTCGCTGCGTGCGATAAGTTCATCTACACCGAGATCCTGAAGCCACAGCAGGCTCCAACGATCCACGACGAACAAGCACCGGAACCACTGGAGCCGATGATTCGTTCGGCCGTCACCGCGACTGCGCGCGACAACGGGTGGGCCCCATTGTCGGCGGTCGGATCGATGCTTCTGAAGAATAGCCCCTCATTCGATCCTCGGAACTATGGCTGCCACAGGCTGGGTGAATTGGCACGCAAACAGACCTACCTCGAAGTCAAGGAGGTTCCGGTTGGCGACGGGTCAACTAATGTTCACCCGTATGTCCGCCTCAAAGTGGCCTAATACCTTCGTGGTGATTGTGGTGGTTCAGCACGAGCAGCCTGAAGATATTTTCATGTGCGTGACGACTCCTCTCCGATAATCGCGGGGTGAATCCGTTCGATAATACTGAGCAACTTTGCCGCAGAAATCGGTTTGACGAGGTACTCGCACACGCCGGCAGCGAAGGAAGCTTCGGCTGCATGCTTCGTGACGTCGGCGGTGAGCACCACGATCGGCGGCAGCGGTCTCACATCCCGCTTCTGCGCGGCGTCGCGCAGTACATCTAGCCCAGAGACGCCCGGCATGTGGAGATCCAGAAAGACCAGGTCGGCGCGGGCGTCGGCGATTTTCGATATTGCGTTGTCGCCGCGGTCGTGAAATGTCGCGGTGTGTCCCGCCAGCTCGAGAATGCGTCCGATGACGAGCTGATTTGACGGCATATCCTCAAAAACCACACAGCGAAGGCGCGGAAAAAGTTCTCGATGGACCGCCAGCGCGTCGAGCACGGATACATCTACCGTGTGCGATTGATTCAGAGCGAACGGAAGGCGAAGCGTCCAAGTGAAAACCGAACCACCTCCCGGATTGTCTGTAACACGTAATTCACCGTTCATGAGATCGGAGATGTTGCGTACGATATAAAGGCCGAGTCCGACCCCATCGTGTGTACGGCGGGGACCGTACTCAAGCTGGCGAAAGGGTTCAAATATCAGGTCTCTCTTTTCAGCCGGGATGCCGATGCCAGTGTCGGCAACTGTGAACTTCAGCTCGACAAGATCCGGCAATTCGCAATCTCTGCATTCCACAGACAGCGAAACATCACCCCCGGGCGAGAACTTCAGTGCGTTGGAAACAAGGTTCGTCAGCGCCTGTTCCATTCGCCCTGCATCGCCAATGACCGTCACGTCGGCGCCGTTTGCGACCCGCATCGCGAATCGCACCTTTTTTTCGTCTGCCTGTACGTTGCAGATCGCATATACCGCGCGCACCAATTCGCCGATGCGGACCGGTTCAAGCTGCAGGCGCATTTGCCCGCCGTCGAGCGCTGCAATGTCGAGCACGTCGTTGACGCGATGAAGCAGCGCGTTTGCGTTGTAAGTTACCGCCTGTAGCAAAGCGCGGTCCTCGGTTTTCAAGTGCTCAGGATCAATCAGGACAGCACAGTTCGTAAGGCTGTTCAGCGGGGTTCTGAGTTCGTGGCTTACCGTGCCAATGAAGCGAGTCTGTGCCTCACGCGCGCGAATTGACTGCAAGGTTGCGTACCGCAACGCATTGAGAATTCTTGCGATCAGTACCGGAAGCGCAACAGTCAGCGCCACAGCGTAGATCGCATAGGCAGGTCTGTTGATCCAGTAGTCGGGAGGACCGGCCGTGAACAAAATTACCAATGCGATTGCCAGCGAGCCATAGAACGCGCGGTTTCCAAACCGGACTGCTACCGCTATCGAGGTGAACGGCAGCAGTGCGCTCACTGAAACGAGCAAGAAAAATGCCTTCTGCAAAAAGATAGTGATGAATACCAGATTGGCAACCAAGCCGGCGCCATCGATGTACGCTCCGCGGGGAGCGAAGCTCGATCGCATCACAAGAAGCCACATGATACTGATCGCAAGGATCGCAATCGCGCAGAGTCTCACGGACCACGCGTCGGCGACCAAGACTGGTTGCGGCCCGTAACACCACAGCGAGACCCAGACCAAGAGAAAGATCAGCACGCCGACGCGAGCGATCGCCGTGTTTTCTTCACCGAAGGATCGGAATAGGCGGGCGACCTGTTGGTCGCCAAGGCGCTCGACCGCGGCGGTCAGATCGGCAAGTGAACCGGAATTGTGCTTGCCGCTGAGTCCATTCAGCATATACGGTGCTCCAAGTGAAGACTGAGTGCGCGGGTTGGATTGCCCTAGCGCTTTCGCGCGCGTTTCGCAGGCCGTTGTGGGCGAACGGCTAGCTTCCGATCCGGTGATTTGGAAGACCTCTTGAGGGCCGCTTTCAGCTTTGCAACAAAATTCACTGCATCGCCGCCGATGCCGTCGAAGTATTCAAGTAGTTCGACGACGTCGAGTCTTCGATCGCCGTTCTCGATCTTGCTGACAAAAACCTGCCTGTTGCCCAAGGCTTCCGCCAACTGGACTTGCGTAACCCCAGAGGCCTTCCGCTCCGCTTTGAGCAGGGTCAGGAACGCCTGATAGTGAGGATGGTGAGTCGAGCGTGTCATCGTCCCGTCCGGCAGACGGGGCGAACGCTACTCACCTGATCTGGAATACCCCAAAACTACTATATTCGTGTCTCCGCAGATCTGCGGAGACAGGGTTTGAGGGCGGGCGGCTGTGGGAGCTCCTCGGAGGGGAACTGGTGCTACCGATGAAGGAATCGTGCTCGTGGCGTGAAGACGCATTTCTGGGATAGCACGCGTCGGAATCACGGGCCATGCGGCACCGGTCGCGCTCGGATCCACTGCGGCAGGCTGTTGACGAGGCCGGTGCGGAGCACGTCGCGGAGTAGGGGGCCACATACGCGAGTGCGATTTTCGATGGAGGCGGACTCGTGCGTGACAAGTCAGACGCGGAATCACGTGATCGCCGAACGCTTTCGCGCGGTCCTGTATGCACTGCGGAATCACCAGCGATTGCCCACAAATATACAGGGCAAACCCGGACGACCCGCCAGCCCAAGAACCGGGCGGCCGAGGCAAAGGCCTACCGCATCATCCGCCTGACTCCTTCCGCTCTGGCTTCGTCTCTTGATGTGGCCCCGATTGCCCAACTCGAACGATTCGGATTCACCCGTCGGCAGTGCGCCTCATTAGAAACTCTGGCACCGCCTGCTCGACGCGCAACAGGTCTGTCCTCCACTGCGTTGCGGCCCTGCGGGTGCGCGCCATCGCTAATCGACGGTGCTTGACGAGGCCCACCGGCGCACCCCGCGCCGACGGGAGAAACCTCATGAGCATCGTTCGAGACCTGCTGGGCAACTACGAACTGGGCCACACGACCACCGAGGAAGACATCCTGCGTGCCGCGGAAGAAATCCTCGAGCAACGGATGATGCGGCAGGAAAGCCTGACGTGTCCTGCCGACACGGCCCGGTTCCTGAAAGCAAAGCTGGCGGCGTACCCGTACGAAGTGTTCGCCTGCATATTTGTGGACAACCGCCATCGGGTGATCGCGTTCGAAGAACTGTTCCGCGGCTCCATAGATGGCTGCTCAGTTCACCCGCGGGAAGTCATGCGGCGGGCACTCCACCACAACGCTGCCGCCGTAATCTTTTCGCACAACCACCCTTCGGGCGTGAGCGAACCAAGCCAGGCGGACCGCGACATCACCCGCCAGCTCCAGCAGGCGCTGAAATACATCGAGGTGCGCGTCCTGGACCACTTCGTCTGCGGTAGCGGCGAGCCGCTATCGCTGGCCGAGCGCGGATGGCTGTAAGCGCGCTTCGGGCTCCGGCCTCGGAACGCTCAGGCGGCCGTCTCAGGCGCCTGGGCGGGAGCTCTATGAAGCATGTTCCGCCGCCTTCCCCGACAACGTGCCTGGGGCATTTGATGTATGCGCGCTCGTCGTTTGCTGGTTGCTAGGCACGATCACCAGGTCCCGCTGTTCGGCGCTCGATTTCTGCTCTGATGGGTGTGGCGATGGCGAGCTGGCATTGAGAGAGGGTCATTCGGTTCCCTCTCGCATGCGCTCTACGGCAACTGAGCAGATGGTGCTCGTGATCGCGCAGTCAGGTCCACAGGCAGCAGTCGACCCGTTCCTGCCGGTCGCGAGTGTCTGCTTTTCGGCACTTCATTTTCTTCCGAAGTGGTGTGTGCTTTTGTAGCTGCCTGCCATGGTCGGGCGGGCGCTGGGGTTGCCGCCGAGCGCAAAGACCAGGTCCAGTATCGCAGCAACTACAGCCGTTGCTTCTTGAGGTATGCGAGTCGAATCCATAGCTCTAGGCCAGCGTGCGCAAGCGCAGCGCGTTGCCGACGACCGAAACAGAGCTGAAGCTCATAGCGAGTGCAGCGATCATCGGTGACAGCAGGATACCCATGAACGGATAAAGCACGCCTGCGGCAATCGGAATGCCGAGTGTGTTGTACACGAGCGCGAAGCCCAGGTTCTGGCGCATGTTGCGCACCGTCCGATCGGACAGGACGCGCGCGCGCAGGATGCCGCGCAGGTCGCCTTTGACCAGCGTCACATGGCCGCTGTTCATGGCAACGTCCGTGCCGGTTCCCATCGCTATGCCTATATCGGCACGCGCCAAGGCTGGCGCATCGTTGATGCCGTCGCCGGCCATGGCGACCTTGTGGCCCTCCATCTTCAGCTTCGCAACGAGGGCTACCTTGTCCGCCGGTTTGACTTCGCCGACGACTTCATCGATACCCAGACGAGCAGCGACGGCGCGCGCCGTCGTCCAGCCATCGCCGCTGGCCATGATCAGCCGAATACCGGCTTCACGGAGACCTCGCACAGCATCGGGCGTGCTGGCCTTTATCGGATCGGATACGGCGAGGATCCCGGCGAGGATGGTGTCGACGGCGAGGTACATCACGCTCGCTCCGTCGCCGCGCAGCCGCTCCGCGTCGTCACGGAGTGGCGCAACGTCGATCTGTGCTTGCTCCATCAACGTCGTGTTGCCGAGCAGGACCGCGCGACCTCCGACATCGCCTTTGACGCCGATGCCGGTCTCACTGCTGAACCCCAGCGGTTCGCCCAGCGGCAGGCCGCGCCGCCTCGCTTCGGCAACGATTGCCTGCGCGAGCGGATGCTCCGATGCTTGATCGAGGCTCGCAGCGATGCGCAGGACTTCGACCTCCGCGAATCCGGGCGCGGCCACGCAGCGATCGAAGGCCGGCTTGCCTTCAGTCAACGTGCCCGTCTTGTCGACCACAAGGACGTCGATCGTCCGCATCGCCTCGATCGCAGCCGCGTCGCGGAACAAAATGCCCGAGGCCGCCGCCTTGCCGGTCGCGACCATGATCGACATCGGCGTGGCCAGGCCGAGCGCGCAGGGACAAGCGATGATCAGCACGGCAAGCGCGTTGATCAGTGCATAGACCCAGCGCGGCTCCGGGCCGAACAAGCCCCAAACGAAGAACGTGATCAGGGCAATCGCGAGGACGGCCATTACGAACCAGCCGGCGACCGCGTCCGCCATGCGCTGCATCGGCGCGCGCGAACGCTGCGCCTGCGCGACCAACTGCACGATTTGCGCGAGCATCGTTTCGGAACCGACTCGCTCAGCCTGGATGACCAGACTGCCGTTCGCGTTCAACGTGGCACCGACCACGTTGTCGCCGACACGTTTCGTGATTGGCAGCGGCTCGCCGGTGAGCATCGACTCGTCGACGGAACTCGACCCATCGACGACGCGCCCATCGACCGGCACCTTTTCGCCGGGCCGCACGCGCAAGCGGTCGCCGACCTGCACTTCGCTCAGCGGTACGTCCTCTTCGGCGCCGTCCGGCCGAATGCGCCGCGCCGTCTTCGGCGCAAGGTTCAGGAGTGCCTTGATCGCCGCGGAGGTCTGCGAGCGCGCACGCAGCTCGAGTATCTGGCCGAGCAGTGTGAGCGAGACTATGACCGCAGCGGCCTCGAAATAGACGCCGACGCGACCGTGCTCGACGAAAGACGGCGGAAACACGTCCGGCGCCAGCGTGGCGACGACGCTGTACACGTACGCGATCGCCACCCCCGATCCGATCAGCGTCCACATGTTCGGACTGCGGTTTATGACAGACTGAACGAACCGCACGAAGAACGGCCAGGCACCCCACAGTACGACCGGCGTGGCGAGCAGCAGCTCGACCCACGACTGCGACTGCGGCGACAAGAGGCTCAGGCGGTGACCCGCCATCGCAAGGATGAACACGACGAGCGTCAGTGGTAGCGTCCACCAGAAGCGACGCGACAAATCATCGAGTTCGCTCGTGTCTTCCTTGTCCAACGTCGGCAACAGCGGTTCCAGGGCCATACCGCAGATTGGGCAATTGCCCGGTTTCGGCAGGCGGATCTGCGGGTGCATTGGGCAGGTATAGATCGTCCCGGAGGCCGGGGGCGCGATCGTCGATTGCGGGGAGACCGCGCCTTCCGCCGGGTGGGCAGAGGAATGATGTGCCGCATGGTCTGTCTTGTTCATTGGCGTGTCCTAGTCTCGCTATGTTTGGTCATGCCTGTGCGCTGCATCATCGGTTCAGGCGTCCGGAACCGACTGCCAGCGGATTGCGATGATCTTCCATGCGCCGTTCTCACGTTTGAGCGTGAGCATCTCGCGACTGCGCTGCGTCTTCGACTGACCGTCAGCGATTTTGCGCATCTCGCTCTCGCCACCGACCATCGCGGTTTCACCCATCGCCATTGAAGCGAGCGAGACCTCCTTGACTTCCACAGTCTTCAAGAACGCGATGTCCTCGCCCAAATGACCGCTCGCGTATTCCTCACGAGACTGCGTATGACCCGCTTCGCTCACGGTCACGTCAGCCGAGAGCAACGCGAGAACCGCGTTTCGGTCACCTTTCTGCAATGCTCTGTGAAAGGCGACTGCGACGACTTCTGCATCCGGCACCGCTTTGGCCTGCAGTCCGTCCAGCGATATTGGTGCTTCCGGTTCTTGTGCCGCGGCTGCGTGGCTGTGCTCGTCGCTTGCTCCGTCTCCGGTCTTGCCGTGATGATGGCCGTGCTCACCCTGCTCACTGTGCTCGTGCGCGTCGCCTGTGTCGGTGCCGGCCTCGTCGTGGTGGTGATGACTTTCTTTCCCTTCACCCGAACTCCCGATGAGCGCCTGGTATTGCTGTGGCGTCATCCCAGGCAGTTTCTTCACGAACGCGACCATACCCCAGATCGCCTGGTCATCGTGCGTCGTGCCCCATGCCGGCATCGCGGACATCTTGATGCCGTGCTTGATCACCCAGAACATCTCTGCAGGACTGGCGCTCAGCGGCTGACTCAAGTTCGGCGGCTGCGGATACAGGCCGGGGCGAATTTCCGAATCTGCCACGCCCGGCGCAAGATGGCATCCCGTGCACATCGCGCTGTAATGCTCGGCACCGTCGGCGATGAGTTTGGGGTCATCCAGCGGCGGGACATGGATGTCCTTTGCGCGTATGGCAATTGAGCGCTGCCGTGCCGTCTCCATAAAGTTGTAGACGATCGGCCAATGCGGCACGTCGGCCGCTATGTTGTAGACACCGAAATAGATGAACGCGGCTGCGCCGATCACGCCGGCGGCAATCAGCAGAATGAGCGCTTTGATGAGGTTCATGGCTCAGCCTCCGTGGTTCATTGGCGTGTTTGGATCCATCTTCATGTCCATCTCCTGGGCAGGTTTGGCAGGCGCGCCGACACGCCAGGCGACCGTTCCCTTGGGATTGGGATACCAGCCGGGATCTCGGTAGTCGGCGGCTACTTGATCGCGAACTTTGACCACCGTGAACATGCCGCCCATTTCAAGTTTCCCGAACGGCCCTTTTCCGGTCATCATCGCCAGCGTGTTTTCCGGCCCCTTCATGTGGCCCGAGTCCGTGTGCGTCTGGTGAATCGCCATTCCGTTTTCGCCCATCGCCATGTAGCTCGGGAGCATCGAATGGATCTTGTCTTCAAGCTTGGACTGATCAACGCCGAGCGTGTTCGGGATGCCGTGGCCCATCGCGTTCATCGTGTGATGCGCCATATGGCAGTGGAACGCCCAGTCGCCGGGCGCGGCAACGAATTCGATGTCGCGCGTCTGGCCCACGCCGACGAGTTCAGTGACCTCCGGACGCCACAGCGCTTTCGGCCAGCGGCCGCCATCGGAACCCGTCACCCAGAACTGATGGCCGTGCAGGTGCATCGGATGATTCCACATCGAGAGATTGCCCACGCGGATGCGCACGCGCTGCCCCGTCTTGACGACCATCGGATCGATCGCAGGGAACACCTTGCTGTTGAACGTCCACAAATCGAATTCCGTCATGATCGAGGGATCGGGTCGGTAGGTACCCGGATGCAAGGCCCAGTTGTGAAGGAGGATCACGAAGTCGCGATCGATCGGCTCGGCTTCGCCATCCTTGGGGTGGATAATGAACATGCCCATCATGCCCACCGCCATCTGTGTCATTTCATCGGCGTGCGGGTGGTACATGTGTGTGCCGTGCTGACGCAGTGTGAATTCGTAGGCATAGGTCTCACCCGGTTGAATATCCGGCTGCGACAATCCGCCGACTCCGTCCATCCCACTCGGCAGCAGGATGCCGTGCCAGTGAACACTCGTGTGCTCAGGCAGGTTGTTGGTCACAAGCAGGCGAATCCGGTCGCCTTCGACCGCTTCGATTGTCGGCCCCGGCGTTGAGCCGTTGTAACCCCAGCATTTGGCTTTGCAGCCGGGCGCGAACTCGTGCTCGATTTCCTCGGCGACCAAATGAAATTCCTTGACGCCATCCTTCATCACGTACGGCAGCGTGCGTCCGTTGAGCGTGGTAACAGGCACGTAGGCATGTCCGTCGCCTGCAGCGGCAGTCGAGGGCGCCTGCGCGTGCGCCGGACGGATGGCACCCGCGAGCTTCGCAAGGGCGCCGATGCCCGTGGCGACGAGAATGTTGCGACGGGAGAGTTTCATGGCGCAACTCCTTGCTGATCGTGATGGGCGTCGCTTGCTTCGGGCACCGAGGGTTGGTCCGGTTTGTCATCAGGATTTGCGGGCATGTTCATTCCCGGCATGTCGTGCATGTCGTGTGGAGGGGGCTGTTTGGCCTTTGGTTTGGACTGCTCGCTCTTTGGCGCAGACGCTGGCACGTCACCGCTTTCCATTCCCGGCATCGCCATGCCGCCGTGATGCATGTGCTGCATGCTTGTGTCCGCTGGCGGATGCAGGATTTCGTCGGGTCCGACCGTCGATTCCGTTGACTCCTCGTCACTTGGCAAACGAGCGCCGACCGCGCGAATCAGGTCGATGCGCGCGAGCCAATAGTCACGCACGGCTTCCAGATAGCCTTGGTAGGCGTCGAATTCCTGTTGTTTTGCCAGCAACAGCTCGAATACTCCGACCAACATGTAGTTCTGCTGTTCCTGCGTGCGCGCGACAATTGTTTCGCGCTGCGGGATCAGCGCCACGCGATAGTCCTCAGCGATCTTGCGCGTAGCGGCGACGCGATCGACACCGAGCCGGACAGCGTTTTCGACGTCAAGTTGCAGCGACGCCAGGCGAGCGCGAGCATCGTCCAACTGGGCATTCGCGCGAGAGATCGCGCCTTGCGATTGATTGAAGATCGGCAACTGCAACGACAGGCTTGGACCGTAGAGTTTAGTGCCGTCCGTTTCGCGCTCGCCGGCGACTCCCACATCGACTTTGCCGAGCAGCCGATAGCGTCGCGTGACGTCGAGCGTCTGTTCGAGCGAGGCGACTTCTTGTTGAGCGGCCATCAGGTCCAAGCGCTGTTGGTGCGCAAGGGGAACGAGGGCGTCCGCGGATTCGTCCCGCGCCAACGGCGCCGGCAATCTGTCCGCCGCAGTCCACTGCGCAGCGCCGGCCGACAACCCCATGAGTGCGTTCAACGCCGAGCGGGCGCGCACGGCATCGGCACTGGCGCGCGTCGCCTGCAGTCGCGCCTGAGTCGCCGCCGCCTCTTCCAACTTGTATTGCAAGACACTGATGTTGCCAGCCTCGAAGAATTTCGCGGCAAGCTCCGCCGACGTTCGCGCGGCAGCCGCAACGGCCGAACGCATCGCCGCAACCTGCTGTGCGCTGATGTAGGCGTACCACGCCGCTCGTGTATCGGTCGCAAGGTTCAGGATCGCCGCGCCGATCGATTCCTGAGTGCGCGCGTATTCGCCGGTGGCCAATCGCTTGCGCGCGGGCAGCATCAGCAGTTCCGCGAAGCTCATGGTCAAGCCGCCGTCAAACTTGGACTCGCCCCCACCGTGCAGCGATGTGATCGACAGCGTCGGATTGCTGATGCGGCTGGCCTCGTAGACATCGGCCTCAGCAATTCCCAAACGAGCATATTCGGATTGCATTCGCGGATTGCGCAACAGCGCGATCTGCACGGCGGCATCGGCGGTCAGCGGTAGCGACAGAATCGTCTGGACCTGCGCCTGGGTCGTCGCATCACTGCCGTGATCGACCGTCCAGGTGTGCTCGCCGCCGCTGCGCCCATCTACAAGCGCATGGATCTCGGACACGCCTTGCTCGCGCGGAATCGTCGCACACCCGCTTAGTGCAGCAAGCATCGCGACCACGAGCGCTTGTCGCAGGTGAAATTGCTCCATTGGGAAGTCTCCATCGGCCATTCGGGCGCGCACCTACTTGGGTCGGCACGCCAGCAAATAGCAAATAACTACGCGGTCGCGAAAACGCAGACCGATTCGTGCCGCGATGCGCGGGCAGATTAGGTGATCAGACGATCGGAGGGCGAAGCAGACGATGTCGCGGAACGGTTGCGAGTTCCGGTACGCCCCGCTGATCGATGAGCGTCAGCGGCGCCAGCGGGCGAAGATCAGGAAAGGTCAACGATAGCGCAGCGACCACACACCCGCACTGGCAGGCGCCGCCGTTGGTACAGCAGGGACATTTTTCCGGATGGGGCTTCGGCGCCTCGGGCGAACGCAACTCGTCATGGCCAGAGCAATGCGCCGGTTCGGCCTGCGAATTGTGTTGGCTCGGATGGTCCGCCGCCTGCACCATGATGGGGGAAGCGACCGCTCCGTTCAGAATCAGGACAAGCGCCAATAACCAACGGAGTGGCAACGGCAGGGGCATTGAGCGTGCAGGTGGAAAGCGCATGACACGTAGAGTGTAACCCAGAGATAGAAGTTTCGGATGCACAGGCATCCACCTTGACCAAGATCAATGCGCGGTTCTTTCAGGGCGCTAGTATCAAGCGTGTGGTCTTGCGAGGTTGAATCCTATGCAACTCGGAAATGTTCTGTATTTCCTGGTCTGGGCGGGACTGATTTTTATCATGATGCGGTATGGCTGCGGTGCGCATGTAATGGGTCACGCGCACAGGGGCGCGCATTCCGACGGATCATGGAATCCACCGGATAAGGCGATCGATCCCGTGTGTGGCATGACCATCGAAGCGCGGGACGCCAAGTCGACCATACACGCAGGGCATGTCTATTACTTCTGCTCCGGCAGTTGCCGCGACAAGTTTGAAGCAGCGCCGGCGTCGTATGCAAAATCATCCTCACCGCACGAGGGTCACCATCATGGCTGTTGATACGGCGGTCGTTGCGCACCGCGTCGTTGCAAGTTTTCTTGCTCGCGGTCGAATTCCGGTGTTCGCTTTCGGCATGGCCTTGAGCTGGTTTCTGGCCATCTCGTATGTGCTGTGTGTTCTGGGCTTCCTGCTTTTTCCCAGCCTGCCCATCAATCATGCCGCACTGTCGATCTTCCTGCCGGGGTTCGAGCTTCTGAGCTGGTCGACGTTTTGCCTGGGCTTGATCGAGAGCTTCGTCTGGGGCTGGTACGTCGCGCTCATCTTTGGGCCGCTCTACAACTTCTTCGCCGCGCGCTGGAAGTAAAGGCGGTGACGCCAACGATTCCACAGATCGAGGAAATAGCCATGAAGCTGTTGTTACTCTTCTGCACAAGTATACTCTTCGTTACGCTCGTGGGCTGCGCTCCGGCAACCGTGCGTCATGAATGGATCATGCGTGGGCAGGTGCTTTCGCTAGACAATGGCGTGGCCACCGTATGTGTCGGAACGCGCGACGGCGCGAAGGTCGGCCAGGTTTTGGACGTCGAGCACATCACCATTCAGCCGACGTCCAATCCCCACGTCGGGCCAAGGTTTGTGCGCGCTGACGCCGGCAAGGTGAAGATCACCGAACTTTTTGACGAGCACTATGCAAGGGCAGAAGTCGTAGCGGGCAACCCTGCTGTCAACGACGTGGTCGAGCTGACCTTTCATTAACCCCTAAAGGATCGTAAGCTGTTCGGGCTGGTTCCGGTCCTTTGATTGCCTTTCGCCAGTTTGATTCTATGTCGCCAAGCTACCGCCACCGCCGCTGGATCGCGCTAATCGCGCTGCTCGGCTTGCTGTTCCAGCAACTCGCGATGGCAGCCTATGCGTGCCCGGTCGACGGCGCCGGCACGGCAAGCGTCAGCGAAGCGCAGTTGCCGCCGTGTCACGCACCGGGTACGGCCGACAAGGCGCGCTGCCACCAGCACTGCCATCCGCTCGCACAGACTTCCGATCACGCGACCGCGCCAACCATACCGCCGGCGCTGCTGCCACCGACGACCTGGCTGCGTGCTGCAGCATTCATCGCGACCGATCGCACCACCGTCTCGAATGCGCGCGGCATCGACGCGCGCGGGACTGCCCCTCCGCTGACCATCCAGCACTGCACGTTCCAGATCTGAGCCCCGACCGCAAGTCCTGTGGCGCCGCGCCGTGCGCGGCATGTCACCGATTGCCGTCGGAGCTGTCATGCAAAGTACACACGTAAACCGTTATGCAAGGGTCCAACGTTGCTGGCGCATGCTGGCGCTGGCGCTTGCGGTGGCGCTGATGTGGACGCCCGCAGCGTTCGCCGCGGCTGTCGACACGCCGTTGCCTCTGCTCGAGGCCGTGCGCCTGGCCGATGCGGAGGCTCCCGCGATCGGCGCGCGCCGCGCCGCCCTCGAGTCGGCCAATGACGCGATCACGCCCGCTGGCGCATTGCCGGATCCGCAACTCGTTGCCGGCATCGAAAATCTGCCGGTGAACGGTAGCGACGCATTTAGTCTCACGAATGATTTCATGACCATGCGCAAGATCGGCGTCATGCAGGAAATTCCAGGTGGCGACAAGCGTCAACTCCGCACCGAGCGCGCCCAGGCCGCTGCCGCGCGCGAACAGGCGTTGCTGACGAGCGAGCGGCTGACGGTTCGCGAGTCGGTCGCTCGCGCATGGATTGCGCGGGCAACGGCCGAACGACGCCTGGAACTGCTCAAGACATTGGCCCCGCGCGCGCAGGCGGAAGTCGCCGCGGCAACGGCGGCACTGAGCGCCGGCCGTGGCTCGGCCGCGGACGGCATTGCCGCCAGAGCCGCGCAGGCAATGCTCGCCGATCGGATCAGTCAGGTGGAGCGCGAAGTCGCTGATGCGCGTTCGGACTTTGCGCGCTGGCTGCCCGAGGCGGCTGAGCGTCCGCTCGGCGATACGCCGAACTGGGCCGATCTTGGCGTCAACCCCGATTCGCTGGTGACCAACGTGGCGCATCACCGGGAATTGCTGGCCTACGATGCGGCGGAGCAGATGGCGAATACCGAAGTAGCATTGGCGCGGGCCGAAAAGCGCCCGGACTGGTCGGTCGAGTTCGATTACGCGCAGCGTGGTCCGCAATACTCGAACATGATCTCGCTCGAGTTCCGCGTGGGTCTGCCGCTTTTTGCCAGCTCGCGCCAAGACCCGACGATTGCCTCCAAGCAGGCGGCTGTCGCCCAGATCGAGGCCGAACGTGAGGATGCGCGCCGCATGCACACCGCGGAGTTGCGCAAGGTGGTCACAGCGTGGCGTAGTGCGAGTGATCGTGTCGACCGCTATGAGCACGAGCTGCTGCCGTTGGCGGACGATCGCGCCGAAGCAGCGCTCGCCGCATATCGCGGTGGACGCGGCGACATTCAGGCGTCCTTGACAGCTCTTGATCAGGTCATCGAGCAGCGCATCGCCTACACCGAGTTGCAAAACACACTCGGACAAGCGTGGGCCACTCTTCATTTCGCCTTTCCGCAGGAACGTCAGCCATGAAAGCGATCCGATTGATTCTCGCCGGTCTGCTCGGTCTTGCGATCGGCATCGCCGCAACGTGGTTCCTTCTGCATCGCGCAACTGGCTCGACGCCGCTCGCGCCGTCAAGTTCGTCAACGCCGGCGGAAAGAAAGGTCCTGTACTGGTATGACCCGATGTTGCCGCAGCAGCGCTTCGACAAGCCCGGAAAATCGCCGACGATGGACATGGCGCTCGTGCCCAAGTACGCCGACGAGGCCGGCGACGGCGCCGGTGTTGTCAGCATCGATCCGAGCCAGGTGCAGAACCTTGGATTGCGCACGGCTCGTGCAGAGCGAGGTGGGCTTGGCGCAACGGTTCGCGCCACCGGTGCCGTTGCCTTCGACGAACGGGCCGTTGCCGTCGTGCAGGCGCGGGTCGCCGGCATTGTGGAAAGTCTCGACGTGCGCGCTCCACTGACCGCAGTCAAGCAGGGTCAGGCGCTGTTGACGCTTCTCGCGCCAGACTGGACCGGCGCACAAGAGGAATACCTGAGCTTGCGCCGCTCCAGCGGGCCAGGTCTGGAGGAGTTGCGCGCGGCCGCGCGCCAACGCCTGCTATTGCTCGGCATGAGCGAGGCGCAAATCCGCGCAGTAGAACAGAGCGGCAGGGCGCAGACGCGCATCGTCGTGACCGCGCCGCGAGCCGGGGTGATCGGTGAACTGTCCGTACGCGAAGGGGCCACCGTCATGGCCGGAACGCCACTGCTGCGCATCAACGGCCTCGATACCGTGTGGATCAACGCCGCGATCCCGGAAGCGCAGATTGGGCGCGTCACTGAGTCATCGCCCGTAGAAGCGCGGTTGCCCGCGTTTCCCGGTGAGCGTTTCGCGGGCCGGATCGAATCGTTGTTGCCGGACGTCGATGCGGCAACGCGAACGCAGCTTGCCCGCATCGTGCTGGAGAATCCAGGGCACCGCCTGTCGCCGGGCATGTTTGCACAAGTGGATATTGCCGCATCGCCCGGCGGCGTCCCCGGCGTGCTGGTTCCGACCGACGCAGTGATAGCGACCGGCACGCGCCAGATCGTCATAGTCGACAGCGGCCAAGGGAAGTTTCGCGCGCAGGAAGTGCGCATTGGCGATGAAGCCAACGGCAAGACGCAGATTCTCGATGGCATCGGCGATGGCGAAACCGTCGTTCTGTCGGGCCAGTTCCTGATCGATTCGGAGGCGAGCCTGAGCGGAACGCTGGCGCGCCTGCAAGCCGGCGACGCCGCGCACGAAGGGCACGCGAAGCCGGCCGGGAGCAAGCCATGATCGCGCGACTGATCCGCTGGGCGATGGGGAATCGGTTCTTCGTGCTGCTCGGATCGGTGTTCCTGGCGGCGTGGGGAGTTTATTCCCTGCAGCACACGCCGATCGATGCCTTGCCGGACCTGTCCGACGTGCAGGTCATCATACGCACGACCTGGAACGAGCAATCACCGCAGATTGTCGAAGACCAGGTTACGTACCCGCTAACGACAACGATGTTGTCGGTGCCGGGCGCCAAGGCCGTGCGCGGCTATTCGTTCTTCGGCGATTCGTTCGTCTACGTGCTGTTCGAGGACGGCACGGACTTGTACTGGGCCCGCTCGCGCGTGCTCGAATATCTGAGCCAAGTGCAGTCGCGCCTGCCAGCCGGTGCGCAACCGGCGCTGGGTCCGGATGCTACTGGGGTCGGCTGGGTGTACGAATACGCGCTCGTCGATCGCAGCGGGAAGCACGATCTGTCGGATCTGCGCGCACTGCAGGATTGGTTCCTGCGCTACGAATTGAAAGGCATTCCGGGCGTCGCCGAAGTTGCCTCGGTCGGCGGCATGGTGCGCCAGTACCAGATCGTGCTCGATCCGGATCGGCTGCGGGCATACGGCATCACGCACGAGCAGGTCGTCGAGGCCGTGCGCCGCGCCAACGGCGAGACGGGCGGTTCGGTGCTCGAACTCGCCGAGGCTGAATACATGGTGCGCGCGAGCGGCTACCTGAAATCGCTCGACGACTTGCGCGTGGTGCCGCTCAAGACGGGAGCCGGCGGCGTGCCGGTGCTGCTCGGCGATGTCGCGCGCATGCAGCTCGGCCCGGAACTGCGCCGCGGCGTCGCGGAACTGAACGGCGAAGGCGAAGTCGCCGGCGGCATTATCGTCATGCGCTCGGGCAAGAACGCACAGGCGACGATCGATGCGGTCAAGGCCAAGCTCGCAACGTTGAAGGCAAGCCTGCCGGCCGGCGTCGAGATCGTCGAAACCTACGACCGCTCGCAACTGATCGGCCGTGCAATCGACAACCTGACTGGCAAGCTGCTCGAGGAGTTCCTCGTCGTCGCGCTGGTCTGCGCGATATTCCTGTTTCACCTGCGCTCGGCGTTCGTCGCGATCGTCGCTCTACCACTCGGCATACTGACCGCGTTCATTGCGACGAACATGCAGGGCATCAACGCGAACATCATGTCGCTCGGTGGCATCGCGATTGCGATCGGCGCGATGGTCGATGCAGCGATCGTCATGATCGAGAACGCGCACAAACATCTGGAAGCCTGGCGGCACGAGCATCCTGGCGCGACGCTCGCCGACGACGAGCGCTGGCGCCTGATCGGCGAAGCTGCGGCAGAAGTTGGCCCGGCGCTGTTCTTCTGTCTGCTCATCATCACTCTGTCTTTTGTTCCCGTATTCACCTTGGAAGCGCAGGAAGGACGCCTGTTCGCGCCGCTTGCGTTCACCAAGACCTACGCGATGGCCGCTGCCGCCGGCTTGTCGGTCACGCTGATTCCGGTGCTGATGGGCTACTGGATTCGTGGCCGTCTACCGGATGAGAGTGCTAATCCGTTGTCGCGCGGGCTGATCGCGGCGTACCGGCCGGTGCTTGATAGCGTACTGCGCCGGCCACTTGCCACGCTCGCGGTCGCCGGCGTACTGCTACTCGTGACGCTGTGGCCGCTCATGCGCTTGGGCGGTGAGTTCCTGCCGCAGATGGATGAGGGAGACGTGCTGTACATGCCGACGGCGTTGCCCGGATTGTCGGTCGGAAAGGCCGCGCAGATCCTGCAGCAGACCGACAAGATGATCCGCTCGGTACCCGAAGTCGCCAGCGTCTTCGGCAAGATCGGCCGCGCCGAAACCGCAACCGATCCGGCGCCGATCGAAATGTTCGAGACCACGATCCAATTCAAGCCGCGTGATCAGTGGCGGCCGGGTATGACGCCAACCAAGCTGATTGAGGAACTCGATCGAACAGTGCGCATGCCGGGCCTCACGAATCTCTGGGTACCGCCGATTCGCAATCGGCTGGACATGCTCGCGACCGGCATCAAGAGTCCGGTCGGTATCAAGGTCAATGGCAATGATCTCGGCGTGATCAGTCAGGTCGCAGAGGAGATCGAGCGTGCCGTCAAGACGGTGCCTGGCGTCACGTCGGCATTTGCCGAGCGTTTGACCGGCGGCCGCTATGTCGATGTCGACATCGATCGTGCTGCGGCGGCGCGCTTGGGCCTGAACATCGCCGACGTGCAAAGCGTCGTCGCGGCGGCGATAGGCGGCGAGACGATCAGCGAGACGATCGAAGGCCGTCGCCGCTTTCCGATCAACGTGCGCTATCCGCGCGAGCTGCGCGACAGCGTGCAGAAGCTGCGCGACCTTCCGGTGCTGACACCGGCCGGTGTGCAAACGACGCTCGGCAGCGTGGCGAAGATTTCGGTCACGGACGGCCCACCGATGATCAAGAGCGAAAACAGCCGCCTGTCTGGCTGGATCTATGTCGACGTGCGCGGACGTGATCTGGCATCGGTCGTCGCCGACATGCGCGCTCGCGTCGTGCGCGATGTCAAGCTGCCGGCCGGCGTCTCGATCGCTTGGTCGGGACAGTTCGAGTACCTTGAACGTGCGGCTGCGCGCTTGCGCATCGTCGTCCCTGCGACGGTGGCGATCATCTTCGTCCTGCTGTACGTCACATTCGGCCGCGTCGATGAAGCGCTGCTGATCCTGGCCAGCGTACCGTTCGCGCTGATCGGCGGACTGTGGCTGATGTACCTGCTGGGCCACGCGGTGTCGGTTGCGACGGTGGTCGGGTTCATCGCACTCGCTGGGGTGTCGGCGGAGTTCGGTGTTGTCATGCTGCTGTACCTCAAGCATGCGTGGGAAGCGCGCATCGCAAAGGGCGAGCCGCCGAATGAGACGACATTACTCGCGGCGATTCGCGAGGGTGCCGTGCAGCGCGTACGCCCGAAAGCGATGACGGTTGCGGTAATCCTTGCCGGCCTACTACCGATCATGTTCGGCCACGGCACCGGCTCGGAAATCATGCAGCGTATCGCCGCCCCGATGGTCGGCGGCATGATCACCGCGCCACTGCTGTCGATGCTGGTGATTCCGGTGGTATACAGGTTGCTCAGAGGCCGGAGCTTGCCCGCGCCTGGCATCCCTGCAGGTAAGGTAATGGCTTCGAGCGACCGCCTTACGCAGCATTGAGCGTCAGTTTTCCGGCAGCGAGGTGCGGACATCGGGTGTCCGGAGTGGGCCGTGAGCAGCCGCTAAAGCAACCGCTCAAGGTCGGAATGCTGATCACCCTCATGCGCAACGGTGATCGACGTTCGCGCACGCACAACGTGCTACGCATGCGTCATCAATGGTTTTGAATGCAACAACGTCCCACGAGATAGCGGTGCGTCGCACCGCAATTCGATGTTTCGCGTGGAACATGGCACATGTGTATTATATGGTAAATACCATATACATCACATCGATGACCGAACATCAACGTCGCTGCCTCAGTTATTCGGACGCTCGCTTTATCGAAAAGGCTCTGGCAATCCAGGACGTCGATCCACGCGACGCCCGGAGCTTGGGTTATACGGCTCGCATTCTGACGATCGCCACGCTGCCGCATCGCGCGCAACCCGGCGACCATTACGAACGCACCAATGGCGGCTATCGCCTGATCGTGCAGGCGATGCCGGGCGCCGGGCTGCCGTTCGGCAGTTATCCGCGGTTGCTGCTGTCGTGGCTTTCGACGGAGATCGTCCGCACGCGGCAACGCGAACTCGAACTGGGCCCCTCGATGGCGCAGTTCCTGAAGAGTCTGGGTCTTCACACGAGCGGCGGCCGTGGCTGCGCGGCGGCTACCGGAAAGCCACACAGCGCTGGGACGATCATCCGCATGAGGCGGCAGATCGTGAGCCTGTTCGGCTCGCGCTTCATCCTGCACAACATCACAAAGGAGCACGAAGGTGTAGAGCTCTTGCCGATCGGTGACGGCGTCGAATTGTGGTGGAACGCGGAAGCCGGTACGTCCCGAGGCTTTCCCTCGATCATTAGCATCAGCGAGCCATTTTACGAGCACGTGCTGCGCGGCCCCGTTCCCGTCGACATGCGCGCGTTGCGCGCGATAAAGCGTTCGCCCTTGGCACTCGACATGTATACATGGCTCACTCACCGCAACTTCGTGATGCGCAACGGCGGCCGAGCGGCGACGAAGATCCCGTGGTCGGCGCTGCAGGTGCAGTTCGGTGCCGACTACCCGCTGAACAGTCGCGGTCGCGCTGACTTCAAGAAGGCATTCTATTTGGCCTATCGCCGCGTCAAGGCCGTGTACCCGGCCGCGAATCTTCGTGATGAAGGCGATGCGGTTACGCTCGTGCCGGGCATGCCGCATGTGCGCCCGCGCCGATGTTCCACTCATTCGCGATAACCCCCTCGATTCATCGTCGTCATCGGCGCGACTCGATCGCGCGACTGCGCGCGTTCGCCCCAGGCGCTGGTCGACTCTGCCTGTTGTGCCGGTTTGACTTGATCACCGTCGCTGGTTTGGGCTGAAGCTTGCGCTTTGGCAGCAAGGCAGGCACCGTTGTAAGTTGAAATGACTGGGCGCGGAAGATAAGGTCGGCATCCATGGATATCTTCGCGACGGTGGCGACTGCGACCGGGCTGTTCGTTGGAACGAACATCGACGACATGGTCGTGATCGCCGTGCTGAACGTCTCCTCGCGTGCGGAAGGTCACCCGAAGGTCTGGCAGATCTGGGCAGGCCAGTACGCCGGCATCACCGCCCTGGTAGTAGTCTCGTTACTTGCCGCTTTGGGGCTGAGCGTTCTGCTGCCCGAGCGCTACACGTGGGTACTGGGGCTGGTACCGCTCGTGCTCGGCCTGAACAAGCTGGTTGCCGCCGCCCGCTCACTCCACTGCGGCGCGCAGCCGACCCCTGCAGTCGCCAAGGGACTGGTCGGCGTCGTAGCCCTCACCATCGCCAATGGGGGCGACAACATCGCGGCGTACACGCCTGTATTCCGCACACTAAGCGCGGTCGAGATCGGCGCCACCATCTGCGCGTTCACCCTCGGCGTGGCGGTGTGGTGCCTGCTCGGCGCTTGGCTCGTGTCTCACCGGAGAATTACTGAGGTCGTCCAGCGCTGGGGCCACTGGATTGTGCCTTCGGTATTTATCCTCATCGGCCTGTACATTTTCCAGAAAGCCGGAATGTTCGGCTTCTGATCGACCCGCCGCTCGCAACACGACGTACTCAAAAAACAGCTGCGCCGGGACCCACGGCAACACCAGCGCCGAATTTTCGGCCGCTCAAGTTCAACCGGAATCGGTGGTCAACTCAACCGGAATACGCAGCGCAGCCGCACTGTGGATAAGCCTGTGAGTTCGGCCCACTTATCCACGCCGCTTGACTCCCAAGCACGCGCCGCTTCACTCCCAAGCTAACGCCGCTTCACTCCCAGGAACCGACTTATCCACGCCGCTTCACTCCCAGAACCGCGCCGCTTCACTCTCAAAACGCCTACCTAAGTCGTTGAGCAGCGAAGGCAAAGCGACGGCCTGTATTTCCTGTAGTTCTTTCCTGTAGCTCCGATAGTGACCTGTAGTAGGAGCGACAACTGTGTGGATAAGAGGAACCGACCCACGGCAAACAGTGCGCGCTGTCGCAAATGTGTGATATATGGTAAATAGTGTATTTACTACATCACGACACGAAGGCGCGGACGCATGTTGCTTGCAGAACTGGTCACCGCAGCGGCAATGAGTGTTGCGGCGTCGACGGCAACAGTGCCGATCTACCTGGAGCTTGACGGCGTGTACTACTCCGTCCCCGCGGGTTCGACGTTCGAGTACGTGCCTGGCGCGTTGATCGTTACCGAGACTTCGATGACGGCTTGCAACCGGCGCAACAACGAGGTGCAGGGGTATTCGAATTTCGCGCTGCTCTACGGCCCTAATCTCGACTTCGTCTATCTGAGCGTCTTTGGTTCCTACGCCTGCATCGGCACTGCAGCGAATGAAGCCTGTGTATTCGCAATGGCCAGCACGACCGGCGACATCCTTTGCGGCGGCGCCGTCGCCGCCCCCGATCCGATCTTTGCGAACGGCTTTGATAGCCCCTGAGGGGCTATCTGTCCTTTCTGGAGGGAAACACCATGACACGCATCATCGCTTGCGCGAACTTGAAGGGTGGCGAAGGCAAAACCACGCTCGCGCGGCACATCGCCTATCACGCTGCCTCGAAAGGATTGCGAACGCTTGCGGTCGATCTCGATCCGCAAGGCAACCTTACCGACTCGCTGCTCCCCGATGCGAGGGGCTACACGAGCTCGGCCGGCCTCTTCGGCGCCGAATTTTCGGCCGCCGGCGTGCAACTGGCCGAGTCCGACGAAAACCTCTGGCTGCTGCCGGCGGACGCGCGGCTCGACGCGCTCGCCGAAATTCCCGGCGACCGCGCCGCGTTCGTCAATCGGGTTCGCGCCAATCTTCGCGCGATCGGTGGCTTCGACCTGATCGTCGTCGACACACCGACGAATGCGCCGATCTGCTACTTGAGCGGGCTCGCCGTCGCCGATGGCGCGGTCTCGCCCGTGCAGATGGATGCCTATGGCATTTCCGGCGCGGTGCGCTTGACGCAGGCGATCCAGCGAGTGCGCGCGCACTACAACCCGAAGCTGATCCATATCGGCTTTGTCGTGAACCGCTTCAACAGCCGTGCTGCCTCGCATCGCGAGCTGCTGGCGCAGTTTCGGGCCAAGCGCTTGCGCTTACTTTCCACGGTGCTGCGCGAGCGCGTTGCGGTGCAGGACGCACTTGGGCGGCGCACACCGGTTTGGCGCGGCCCGCGAGGGCGCGTGAACACGCGCGCCGCGCGCGAAATGCGAGCGATGTGCACCGAAGTGCTCGCGGGAGTCGGGCTATGAAAGGCGCGAAGGTGACGCCGCTGCCGAAGCGAGAGAACGCATCGGATTTTCGGCTGAGTGCGCTCGACCGGTTGTCCGCAGTCGACCGCCAGGAGCTCGTTCTCGAACTGCCTATCGAGAAGATCGATGCCGACCCGGACCAGCCTCGCACGGAGTTCAGCGAAGGCTCGATCCAGGAACTCGCGGAGAGTTTGCGGTGCGCTGGCCAGATCCAGCCGATCGAGGTTCGCGAAGCCGGTGAACGCTACATCCTGATCGACGGCGAACGGCGCTGGCGCGCGGCGAAGCTCGCCGCGCTGCCCACGCTGCGCGCGCTGGTTCGCTTCGAGCCCGGCACGCCCGATGACGTGCTTGATCGTCAGTTCGCGACGAATTTTCACCGTGAGGCGATGGCGCTGGTCGACCAGGCGCGCTATCTGCAGCGGCGGATCGACAGCTTGGGTTCCGCGGCAGCCGTAAGCGAGGCGATTGGCCTGAGCGTGCCGCGCGTCTTGAACATCGTGAAGACGCTGCGCGCCGACGGCGCGGCGGCGCAACTGCGCGACAGCGGCATCACGAAGGACGCTGACACGATTGGCGCTGTAGTGGAAGTGCAGAAGCACGACCCCGCAGCCGCCGAAGCGCTCGTCGCAAGCGCGAAGGAGAAGGGCAAGCTCACCCGTAGGGAGGCCCAGGACGCCGCGCGCACTGCTAAGGGCAAGGCTCGGAATGCGTCGACCGACGACGCGGATGACGAAGGCATGCGTGGCGCGGGGGTGCGCGACTTCAGCGAAGGGCGTGGTGGCGGGCGCAAGCCCAGGCCGGCCGATCCAGCGCTTGTCGTGCTCCTCGCGTGCGACGGCACGGAGTTGCAGCGCGCGAACTGGAACAAGCTCTCTCGCCAGCACGGCCGCGCGCGGCTGTCGCTGGTGGCGACGACGACGCAACCGGGCTGCGTGCTCGTCGAGTTTGGAGAACACAGCGAACCGTTCCCTGGGGATGCGCTGCGCATCCTCGATGCCCGCTACGAGACGGAGAAGACGGCATGAGTGCAGATGGCGTTGAACGCGATGGCGGCGTGCCAAACGACGCGCCTGGCGCGACCTCCGGCAGCGAACTGCTCCTGACCGAAGTGCACCTTGAGTACCGCTCCAATCGCCGCTATCGGCTGCTGTTCGGATTGCCGTTCGACGTGATCGCGATGGACCATCCCGCCCCGCCGGGCGGTCGCATCGCGTTCTTTCGGCCGGGCGATCGCTTCGGGCTCGCGTTGTGGGAAGCCAACGACTTCGGCACCACCGACTGGCGCGTGCTCGTATGCCGCGCACTCGCATCACACGAGACCGGCGCACGTGTGCCGCAAGTGAGGCCCGGTGCGTGCGTTCTGCTCGATGTGAAAGGCGCCACGCGCGCCAAGGCCGCACTTCATTGGCTCGCGCCCTACGTCGAAGCGGGCGACACCATGTCGATGCCGGAAGAGCGTTTCGTCGAGACCGAGTTTCGCCTGAAGAACACACCCCTCGCACGCCTGAAAGCCTATGCGGAGGGAAACCTATGATCCGCGAAAACATCGCGAATGCATTGCGGCTCTACGCCGTCGCCGCCTCGGTAATCCTGCTCGCGACGATCGCTGGCGCGGCGATCCCAATGAGCGGTCACGAGCTCGTCTTCAATGACTCGCCGAGCGTGCCGCGCGGGCTCTACTGGATCCGGCTCGGCGCCGAGGCCGCCGAACGCGGCCAGTACGTCGTGTTCCTTCCGCCGGACACCGCGGCCACCTTGATCTATGGGCGCGGATGGCTGCCGAAGTCGATGCCTTTGCTGAAGCCGGTCGGCGGCGTGGAGGGCGACAGCTATTGCGTCACCGGCGAGCGTTTCATCGTCAACGGCATCGATGCCGGCCCGGTCTACTTCGTCGACGCGCGGGGACTTCCCTTGCCGCAGATGCGCGGCTGTCGGCGCGTCGGTCACCGCGAATTTCTGCCGGTGTCGTCGTACTTCGACCGCAGCTTCGATGGTCGTTACATGGGCGCGGTGCCGACCGCGAACGTCTTGGGCAGCGGTCATCCGCTGCTGACGTTCTGATGGTGCTTGCCGACGTCTATGCCACGTGCGGCCCGTGGGTGCATCCCGACACGATCGCCGCGGTCGTCGCAGTCGAAAGCGGCGGCCATCCGTGGGCGATCGGCACGGCGCACGGCTCCTACTTTCCTCGAACACGTGGGGAGGCGACGCGCGTGCTCGCGCGGGCGTTGCGGTCAGAGTCGAACGTCGATATCGGCCTTATGCAGATCAATTCGCAGTGGATCGCCCGGCTTCACGTCGCGCCGGAACGGCTGCTCGATCCGTGCTTCAACGTGCGGATCGGCGCGGCGATTCTCGCGGCGAACTTTGTCGATGCCGCACGGCCCGGACGCACGCTGCTTGAGACACTCGCTGCGGCGCTCTCGCGCTTTAACAGCGGGACGGAAACCGGAGCGATTTCCTATGCCGCGAAGGTGTTTTCCGTGCGAGTGCGAAGCGACCAGTCACCAGCGGGAGCAAACGATGCCAGATAAAAGGGTGTGTTCCGCATGGGCATCTTCCTCAAGCTGCACTAGGCTTTCCGCGGAACCGCACCGTGCGTCGCGGTTCCGCGACGGCGCCGAATGGCGTCCGTATGCGAAATACAGCGGAACCGCGTCCGCAAGTCGTTGATTTGACGCGATGAGCAGCGACACGCCCGACGAGCCCTTGAACCAGGTTCGACCGCGCTTCTCGCGTGGGCGTGAGAAGCGCTCCCAAGGCGCAGGTCACAAGCTTCTCGCCCAAGGTATGCGCGCACTGGATGGCAAGGCCGGCGCGGCCGCGAACCGTGCGCTGCAAGTCGCACGCGGACGATTCGCGCCGAGTCCCAAAGCGGCGCTTCGGCGCGCGTTATCGAAGGCCATGCGCGGGGACCGGGCGGGCACAGCGAAGCGCGCTGGCCACACGCGCGGCGCCGGCGTTCGCGTGGCAAGCAAGCACGCGCAACGCGTGATCGTGAAGGCACGTGTCGTGCCGGTTCGGGCAGCCGCACCCGGGAAGGCGATTCGAGAACATCTCAGGTACATGGCACGTGACGCGGCTGCTCTCGACGGAGAGTCCGGGAAGCTTTTCGCCGGCGCCGACGAACTCGATCAATCAGCCATCGACGCGTTCGCCGAACGCGGCTTGTCGTGCCGACACCAGTTCCGGTTCATCGTCTCGCCCGAGCGCGGCGGCGATCTTGATCTGGAACGTTTCACGCGCGATCTCATGCGCTCGATGGAACGCGATCTCGGCACTCGGCTCGACTACGTCGCCGCCGTCCATCACGACACCGATCAGCCGCACGTGCACATCGTCGTGAACGGTCGCGATGCCCGCGGTGGCGATCTCGTCATCAGCCGCGACTACATCGCCAATGGCCTGCGGCATCGGGCTATGGAACAGGCGACCGACGCGCTCGGCTATCGCTCCGATCTCGACATCCTGCAAAGCCTCACGCGCGACATCGCGGCCGAGCGCTTCACTGCGTTCGACCGGCGCCTGCAGATGTTGGCCGATCGTCACCCCGAGGGCGTCATTGACCTACGCGTCACGCCCACCGAGCCGCGCGCCGCGTTGCAGCGACGCCTCTACCTGGGACGCCTCGCATACCTGACCGAGCACAGCCTTGCACGAGACGTAGGAGACGGTCTCTGGCGACTCGAACGCGACGCCGTCGACCGCCTGCGTGGCTTGACACAGCATCGCGACATCCAGCACCAGGTTGAGAAGCATCGGGAAGCCGCCGATCGCGTCGGTGCAGTCGAAGTCGTCGACAAGGCTAAGCTCGGCGCGCCGATCACGGGTCGTGTCCTCGGTCGGGGCCTGGCGAACGAACTCTCTGAAGCGGCATACCTCGTCGTCGCCGGCGTCGATGGCAAGACGTACTATGCCGCGTTGTCGAGCCATTCCGAACGCGATCTCGCGCAGGGCGCACGAACGGGCGACATCGTGACGCTGAAGCGCGCCGAAGCGCGGGCCGGTGGCCGCGCCGACCGCGTCATCATCGACCTCGCCAATAGCAACGGCGGTGTGTACGACCGGCAGGTCCACTTGGCGCAAGTACGCGGACTGCGGTTGCCTTACGACGCCACGCCGGAGCGCTTCGTCGACGCCCACGTGCGGCGACTCGACGCGCTCGCGAGCCGCGGCCTTGTCGTGCGCGAACGGGACGGAGTCTATCGCGTCCCATCCGACCTGATTGCCCGACTCGAATCGGACCCGGCGCCGGCGCGCGACAGCGCCTTCGTCAAGGTCGATGTGCACGGGCGGGACCTTCGAGCGCAAAGCGTAACGCGTGCGCTGACGTGGCTCGACGAACAGATCATCGCCGGCATTCCGTACCAGCTCCGGCAGGTCACCGTCCGCACGCAATTCCAGGACGATCTGATCCACGCCGCGGAACAACGCGCCCAACGTCTCGCGCGACTCGGACTCGCGCAACTCGACGGCGATGGCGTGCAGCTCGATCCGCATCTGCGATCGAAGCTCGCGGGACTGGAGCGCGGCGAAGCCGCGGAGCGTCTCGCCGCCCAGTATGGACGCTATGTCGAAATCGATCCGACGCGGCAATTCCGTGGGCGCGTAGCCGCGATCGAGACCCTGACGAGCGGACCGCACGCGGTCGTTGCGAGCGGCGATCGCTTCACGATCGTTCCTGCCGAACGTGGGCTCGCCAATCAGCTTGGCAAAGACGTGTCGCTGGCGCTTGCGGCAGCACCTGGACGCGATGCTGTGCAAACACGCGTGCGCTTCCGCGTACTCGACGCGATGGACCTTTCTCCCTCCCTTGGACGGTGACCATGAGAGATTCCAATCCGGATCGTGCGCGAAAACCCGGCGGCCTCTTGCTCGCGCCGCTCGGTATCATCAGCGTTGCTTGCGTGGTCGGCTGCTGGCTGGCGACCGAATACGTCGCAGAAGGTTTCGCCTTTCAGCCGCAACTCGGCGAACCTATCTTCTGGATTCGCGGGTACGGCGTCTATCAGCCATTCGCGTATTTCGTGTGGCTCAATCGCTGGAATGCCTACGCGCCGCACCGGTTCGACCTCGCGCTGTTCTGGCTGTACGGCGCCGTGCTCACGGGCATCTTCGTCGCGATCCTTTATAACGTGTGGCGCTCGCGCGGCAGTCCGGTGGCGACCACCTATGGCTCAGCGCGCTGGGCGGATCGGAACGACGTGGAACGAAGCGGCCTGATCGGCCGCGGCGGTGTCGTGCTCGGCCGCACCGAGCGCGGCGAGTATCTGACCCACGATGGTCCCGAGCACATCGAGGTCACCGCGCCGAGCCGGTCCGGCAAAGGTGTTGGCATTGTCATCCCGACCCTGTTGTCCTGGCCCGGTTCCGTGATCGTCAACGACATCAAGGGCGAGAACTGGACACTCACGTCAGGTCATCGTCGGCGATTCGGGTACGTGCTCGCGTTCAATCCGTCGAGCCGCCAGACGTGCCGCTTCAATCCGTTGATGGAGATCCGGCCAGGCGACAACGAGGTGCGCGACGCGCAAAACGTCTGCGACATGATCGTGGACCCCGATGGCAAGGGAAAGCCCGACCACTGGAGCAAGGAGGCGGACGCCTGGCTGCTCGCGGTGATCTTGCACGTGCTCTATGCGGAGCCGGATAAGACCTTGGGCGGGATCGCGCGATTCCTCAACGATCCGGACCGCACCGTGCACGAAATGCTCGAAGCGATGCTGGCGACACCGCACTTGGCGACAGGGCCGCATCCGGTTGTGGCGATCGGCGCACGTGCGATGTTGAACAAGAGTGCGAACGAACGCAGCGGTGTGCATTCGACGGCGCGATCGTTCTTCAGTCTCTACCTCGATCCGGTCGTCGCGGCGGCAGTGAGCGAGAGCGATTTCCGCATTGCTGACCTGATGCAAGCCGCACATCCGCTGAGCCTATATCTCATCTCGCCACCGAGCGACAAGTCGCGACTGCGACCGCTATATCGGTTGCTGCTCAATCAGTTCTGCCGTCGTCTAACCGAAGAACTCAATCCACCCGCGAACAAACGAAGACTGCTGTTGCTGCTCGATGAGTTTCCGTCACTCGGTAAGTTGGATTTTTTCGAAGACGCTCTGGGCTTCGTTGCTGGCTACGGGCTTAAATGCCTCATGATCAATCAGAGCGTCAACCAGGTGGTGAAGTACTACGGACCGCACAACACGGTCATGGATGGGGCGCACGTGCACGTGTACTACGCGCCGAATACGGAAGAAACGGCGAAGAAGGTCTCCGACCTGCTCGGCACCAAGACGGAAGTCCATACGCAGGAGAACTTTGCCGGTCACCGGTTGGCGCCGTGGCTCGGACACATCATGGTGTCGCGCCAGCAGACGGCGCGTGCGCTGCTCACGCCTGGGGAAGTGCGCGAGCTGCCGGCGTCGGACGAACTCGTGATCGTCGCGGGTCTGCCACCGATCCGCGCGAAGAAGCTGCGCTTCCACTCGGATCCGACCTTCAAGCACTGCGTTCCGTCGACCGACCGCGATGGGCGGCTCGCGGCAGCCGATCATCTATTGAATCCGCCGCTAAATCTGTCCACGCGACCGTATCTGTACGGGCCACCGCGGCCGGAGCCGGCGTGGCGAGTTTCGCATGCGAAATTTCCGACTATGACGCTACCGAACGACGCCACGTCTGAGGGTCTCGAACACGCGCTCGGATCCGATGAGGAAGTCGGCTCCGCCATTGGCGACACGGCCGCCGTGGGCTCCGTGCCGGATGACCGGGACGCGCCGCCACGCCCCGGCATTTTCGGCTTTGACGATCACGACCGCCATTCCGTGTCCAACCCCGACCTCGGCTGGAACCTGCCCGCATGACTCACGACGGACGTGACCCCACCGACCATTTACACCTGCGGCTGTCATCGCAGCTCAAGCGCGCGGCACTCCGCGAGGCGGCCGAGCGCGGTATCACTGTACGCAGCGTTCTCGAAGCCGCGTTGCGCGACCGCTACGACCCCGAACGCGCGGCGCGCGACAAGCAACTGATCGTGCGCGAACTCAAGACGCTGCGTCGCGAACTCACGCACGTCTCGGCCGGCAACAAGGTGCTGTTCGAGGCAATGGCGCTGCTCGTGAAGAACCTCTTTTCCTCACTGACGCCGCCGACGGCCGAAGGGCGCGTCGCCGGCGACCAGTTCTACGCGCGCTTCATTGATGCGGTCGCGCGCGCGATCGAGAGCAACGAACCACTCATGGACCAGGTGCTGTCATTAGCCATCGTCAACTACGACAGCGAAACGAAGAAATCTGATGCCGAGGTGAGCCCCGATGCTTAAAGATGCTCTGCAGGAGTCGACGCAAGACCGTTTGGCCGAGATGATGACGAACGCAATGGGCGCAGCCATCGGCGACTTGTTGCACGATCCAACCGTCGAAGAGCTGCGCGCCAATCCCGACGGGCGGTTGTGGTGCGTCCGCGACGGCACGCGGCACGACACCAAGAAAACGCTTAGCACGGCAGCGAGGCGGCAACTGATCAATATCGTCGCGCATGCTGTCGGTGTCACGGTAGACGAGGACAACCCGAGCTTTCCGGCGGAATTGCCGGAATCTGGCTATCGCTTCCATGCGGTTGTGCCACCGCAGAGTCCCGATGGGCCAACGTTCGTCATTCGCAAGAAGCCGTCGAAAGTCTTTTCGCTGGATGATTATGTGGCTGCCGGAATCATGACTGGCGAACACGCCACATTCATCCGGCAAGCCGTCGCGAATCGCGAAAATATCCTGGTCGGCGGCGGCACCGGCTCCGGCAAGACCACGCTGGCGAACGCCATTCTGCAAGAGATCGGCCGCATTGCCGGGCGGGTGCTTACCGTAGAGGATACGTTGGAGCTGCAGGTCGAAGCCGATGAAGTGGTCCGGCAGCGCACGGTGCGCAACGGCAACACGGTGCGGCGCACGATGCAGGATGTCGTGCGCGACATCCTGCGCCTTTCGCCTGATCGAATCATCGTCGGCGAAGTCCGGGGTCCCGAGGCAATCGACATGATCCAGGGATGGAACACGGGACACCCGGGCGGCGTGGCGACGATCCACTGCAATTCCGCGCCCGATGCACTGGAGCGCTTGGAAGATCTGTTGATCCAGGGCGGCTACTCGCCGGTGCCGCGCCAGATCGCCAAGGCTGTCAATACCATTCTGTTTGTCGGCCCCGTGACAATCGCGACACCGCAGGGCCTGCATTCGAAGCGCCGACTGCGGGACATCGTGCGAGTGACTGGTGCGCGCGCGGTAGATGCGGGGCACGAATATTTGTTCGAGCGTCCTTTCCCCTTGACTGACCAATGAAGTCGGCGTCGCTGCGACGGGCGCGAACTCGGCGATCGCAACATGCGATCGCCGAATCAACTCGCGCGCTTCCTAAACGTTGGCAGTCGCGGACAACTTCCAATGGGCCAGCGATTTTTGCGCGGCACGTAGCGAGCGGATCAGGTGGCGTCGCGGTACACAATCTGGGTAGTAGCGTTCCACAAGGATAGCAACCTCGTCGAGCCGCTCGATGTGGTGGACCCGCTCTTCGTCGGTGGGCGGCAGCGACTCTGACCTTCCTTCGTCGCCGTAGTACATCCCGTGGAACTCATCGTCGGACAATTCCGCGCGGCTGTATTCCCGCTGGACCCACTCGTCCAGTTCGCATCGGACTCGACCGACCTGATTGCAGACGCCCTTGCGATCGTGCGTACTTGCCAGGACGGTTTTCAGAAGGCTGGCAGCGCGCTGGTGCGCGGAAATCGGCATGCGTGCGTCAGGCCGACGGCCTGGCCCCACCAGTGTCTCTACGAAACCAACCGAATTCCGATAGGGCCGAAGGATCGCAGAAGGAGACTGCCGCTCGCGCTTCTTTGTCCGCATGCGGCTTCGACCGGGACTACAGAATACCGGCGAGTAGGGAACGGATTCGCCTGTCCAACCCGAAGCAACAAATGGCATTGGCAGTCTGTTCAACAGGTCGGCAATGGGCTGCAGCGGAATGCCGTCCCGCACTTCCGATAGCAGGAACATTGGGCAGCGGTTCGGAAAATACAAACCGGGCCAACCCGGAGTCTCGACTGCGAAGCGATGTTTTGCCGCCCACTCCGCGCGCTCCGCAAGGTAGCCTTTCACGGCATTGTCGTATGGCTCGTCGATCACAAGCATCTTCGTAGTCGTCGGGTCGATCCAGGAACTGGAATGGTCGAGCCCTGGGAGCGTCGGATGAATTTTCTCGAACGCGCGATAGGCTCGCGTGGACGGCCGCAACTTGGTCGCGTCGATAAATTGCATTGCGCGCGCGGCAGCGCATACCGCTTCGCGCGCGTGCTCTTGACCGTTCACGTCGTGGATGCGTTCAAGATGGTCCGGTGCATCGCCTCGAAACTCCATCAAAGCGCGATGACACTTCAGTTGGCGTCGGGTGACCAGCGACTCCCATGGAGCCGACAGGCGAATGGGCAAGGTTTCGCGGCCCTTCTTGAGGCCGTTGCGTTCTCGCCAGTACGCCGTGATAAATAGCACATGCGACGACGATGCGCTGGTCGTCACCGGCAGGGCATTCTGGGCGTGTCGGAAATTTTCGAAGCCGGCTTGCCGCGCTGCTTCGTTAAGACTTTCGCTGTGCTTGGTGCCGCGCTCACGCTTTAAAGTTTTGGCGAGGCGCTTGATGCCACTCAGCGTTGACGGATGGATTGATACGGTCGACATGACAATCTCCCGGTTCATCACGAAACGTCACCCGTCTACCGCTTCCGAACCGAAGATGGCCAGTCGGAGAGATCCAGAACAACGGCAGCGCTGTCAACAGCTTGGCAATGACGGATGGCCGGCTCCTGCCAGAGCCGTTGGTCAAACTTTATCACAATCCGTCCGGGGGAGGGCACGCCGAATGCCCCTTGCCAGCGACAGAGGGGAGGGAGCGGGCAGCACTCGGCGCGGTCCACAGGCCTGCTTGACGCCGCCGTCATCGTCGACAGCGCTACTACTCGCCTTTTCCGCCGGAGCTGCGCCTTGCGCGGAGCTTGTTCAGAGCGTGGTGCGCCTGAACTCGCGCACGTTCGCCCTGGGCAATCTCAGCGATCACGAGCAGGACCACCAGACTGAACAAGCTGAGCACATCGAGCAGTTCCATGGCTGGCATTGCGCCTCCTGCGGCAGGCGCCCGCGCGGGTTCGCCTCTCCGTCTCGCAAAAATGTCTTGAGCTAGCACTTTCGCGGTAGCCCAGCCAATTCCATTACCGACCGAGCACGTCCAGTAACGTGTCGAATCGATATAAGTATACTTTAACGTATTTACATTAAATACGTTATCTCATAGATTTCGCGCCCACGCCGCTCCGGCGTTCGAACTGCCAACGCGAGGAATTTCTATGCCGAACTCCCGTCGTCGAGTTGCTCTCACCGCACTGCTGCTGGTCGTGTTTCTGCCGGTACTTGCTCATGCTTCGGGTTCAGGCATGCCGTGGGAATCGTGGCTGCAGAAGGTCCTCGATTCGATTTCGGGTCCGGTCGCTAAAATCATCGGCGCGATCGTGATCATCTTGTCCGGTCTCGGCATGGCCTCGGGTGAAGGCGGCGCCGGCGCCCGCAAGTGGGTGATGGTCGCGTTTGGCCTGTCGATCGCGTTCACGGCGGTCAGCTTCTTCTTGAACTTCCTCGGCTTCTCTGGCGGCGTGGCGTTCTGAGGATCGCGCGATGCAGCCAGCCGAGCACCTTCCAGGTTTCGAGATTCCGGTTCACCGGAGTCTCACGGAACGCATTCTCGTTGCGGGCGTGCCGCGCGAAGCGGCACTCCTCAATGCGACGTTCACCGCGGCGTTCGTCTTCGGCCTGCAGTGCTGGTACGCATTGCCGGTCGGCATCGCCTTGCACTGGCTGGCGATCCGCATGACTAAGCGTGACGACCGGTTCTTCGACGTGCTGCGGCGCACGCTGCGCTTCCGCGTGTTCTACCGCGCCTGACCCATTTCGCATGCGAAATTACCCATGCCAATAACCTCGCTCCTCCTTCCCGCGTTCTCCGGCCTGACCGGTTCCCTGGCGCTCGGCGTTGCCGGCTGGCTTGGATTCGAGACGGTGCGCAGCAACCTGTCGCGCCGGTCCGAAGTACCCAACACGCTCGCCGATCTCGTCAAGTGGGCGGCGATCGTCGCGCCGGGTGTTGTTCTCAACAAGAACGGCAGTTTCCAGACGACGTTCCGTTACCGCGGCCCGGACCTCGATAGTTCGACCGAATCCGAACTTGTGAGCACGTGCGCGCGGCTAAACAACATCGTGCGGCGATTGGGATCCGGATGGGCGGTTTATTTCGACGCCGTTCGGCGCGAGACAACGACCTATCCGCGCTCGCGTTTTCCCGATGCCGTCAGCGCGCTGATCGACGAGGAGCGTCGTGCGAACTTCGAGAGCGGCGAGCACTTCGAAAGTGCGTATTACTGCACTCTGATCTGGATGCCGCCGCCGTTGATCGAGGCGGCGGCTGAGGCATTGTTCTTCGATGACGACGACGAGCCCACGGGACTGTCGCGGCGCGAAATTGGGCGGCGGCGCGCCGATCAAGCCGCTGCTGAGTACCTCGCTGCGTTTGCCGCCGAACGCAATCGCCTGATCGCACAGTTCGCCAGCATCTTCCCGAGCGTCGTTCCGCTCGACGACGCCGAAACGCAGTCCTATCTGCACTCGACCGTGTCGACGAAGCTCCATTCGGTAGCCGTTCCCGCCGTACCGGACTGCCTCGATGCACTATTGACGGACGAGCCCCTGACCGGCGGCGGCAAGCCAAAGCTCGGACGTCACTACGTCGGCGTGCTGTCGGTGAAATCGTTTCCGAACGAAAGTTTCCCCGGCGTTCTCGATGCGCTGAACCGGCTCGGCTTCGCCTATCGCTGGGTAACGCGGTTCATCTGCCTCGACAAATCCGACGCCGAGCGCCAGATCGACGGCTACAAGCGCAAGTGGTTCGCCAAGCGCAAGAACCTATCGACGCTGATCAAGGAGGTCATCGCCAATACACAGAGCGCGCTCGAAGACTCCGACGCCATCAATAAGGCACAGGATGCCGATGCGGCACGGCAGGAACTTTCGGCCGACGCCGTGCGCTACGGCTACTTCACGCAATCCGTTGTCGTGTTCGACACTGACTTCGCGGCGCTCGAAAAGAAACTCCTGCTGCTCGAACGCGAAATCAATGGCCGTGGCTTCGTCACGGCGAACGAACTCGACAACTTGAATGCGCTCGATGCGTGGCTCGGCAGCCTGCCGGGTCACTGCAATCACAACGTTCGTCAGCCGATCGTCAACACGCTCAATCTGTCGCACCTGATGCCGGTATCGGCCGTGTGGGCGGGCCCGCGCATTTGTCCGAACGATCTCCTGCCACCGCACTCGCCGCCGTTGCTGACGGCTGTGACGAACGGGACGACGCCGTTTCGCTTCACGAATTTTGTCGGTGACGTCGGCCACACGCTCGTGCTTGGGCCAACCGGCGCAGGCAAGAGCGTGCTGTTGAATCTGATGGAGGCGCAGTTTCTGCGTTATCCGGATGCGCAGGTCTACATCTTTGACAAGGGCGGCAGTTCGCGGATCACGACGCATGGCGTGGGCGGGACATTCTACGACCTGGGCGCCGAAGGCGGCCTGGCGTTTCAGCCGCTCGCTGACATTCATCTAGGCACAGAACGCACTTGGGCAAGCGAATGGCTGCTTGACGTCCTCACAGCCGAAAACGTCACGATCACGACGGCGACGAAGAAGGCGCTCTGGGAAGGGCTTTGCACGCTCGCGGAAAGCCCACGGCAATACCGCACGCTGACCGGCTTGTCGATCATGGTGCAGGACGCCGAGATCAAGCGCGCGTTGCATCCGTACACGATCCAGGGTGCACACGGGGCATTGCTCGACGCGAAACACGACTGCCTGAATCTCGGCCGCTGGCTGGCGTTCGAGATGGAAGAGCTGATGCAGAGCAAGGGCGCGGTGATGCCGGTGCTCGCGTACCTGTTTCATCGTCTGGAGCAGCGCTTCAACGGCGCCGTACCGACATTGCTGGTGCTCGACGAAGCGTGGTTGTTCCTCGATCACCCGGCATTCGCTGCGAAGATCCGCGAGTGGCTGAAGGTGCTGCGCAAGAAGAATGTATCCGTCGTGTTCGCGACGCAGTCCCTTGCCGACGTCGACGCCTCGCCAATCGTCGCGACGATCAAGGAAGCGTGTCTTACCAAGATTTATCTGCCGAACGCCAACGCGCTCAATGACGACATCGCCGCGATCTACCGCAAGTTCGGTTTGAACGAGCGACAGCTCCGCATCCTGCAACACGCCAGGCCGCGTAAGGATTACTACCTGACGTCGCCCGATGGCAACCGCCTGTTCGACTTGGGGCTGGGGCCGCTCGCGCTGGCGTATTGCGGTGCGACCAATGCCGAACTGCAGGCGCTCGCGAAGGGCTTTTATCGCGAGGACGCGGCCGCCTTCAACGCTCGCTACCTCGCGGCGCGCGCGACCGATCCGTCGCCAGAACGCCGGCTGCCGGTCGAGTGGGCGGTCGCCACACTCGATTCCCTCTCCGCACAAACCCAGTGAGGACCTTGCTATGAGATTGACTCGCCATGCGTTGTTCGTTGCCATCGCCACCGCGTTCGTCGCGACATTACCGACGCGCGCGCACGCGCAGCTCGCCGTGATTGATGTGGCGAATCTGGCGCAGAACTACCTGAATGGTGCGCAGGAGGTACTGACCGCGGTGCGGACGCTGCAGTCGAACATCAATGAAGCGCAGATGATCGCGAATGAAATCCTCAACCTGAAGAATCTGCCGCAACAAATCATCAACGGTTACGTCTCGCGCTTTCAGCACATCCTCAACGACGTCCAGAACCTGACGCAGCTCGTCGGCAACTACAACAGCCTGTCGTACAGCTACGCCGCGCGCTATCCGAACCTGCGCATGTCGCCGGCGGACAACATCGACATGTTCACGCTGCAGGCGCAGTGGGGTGACCAGCACCGGCAGAACCTGTTGCAGGCGCTCCAGCAGGGTGCCGGCGTCCTGAAGGACCTGCAGTACGCCGTCGGCGACACGCAGTTCATGACGTTCAGCAGCCAGGGCGGCGTCGGCGCGCTGCAAGCGATCCAGGCCGGCAACCAGTTGACGATGCGGGTGAACGACGATCTGCAGCGCTTGAACACCCAGGTCGCGACATTCAACGGTGTCGTCCTCGAAAAAATGGCTCGCGAGCAGTCCGAGAACGACGCCTCGGAAGCGATCCGCCAGCAGTTGCACGCGCACGACCGCGATCAATACGCGCCACGGCCCGCGCGCGATCCGCGGTACTGATCGTCGACTCTGTTGCCCCGATAGCGAGGACTTCGCATGACGCCCGATACCGGCACATTGACGCACCTGCTCGACTCCTTCCTCACCGTGTTCAACGGCGGCTGGGGCGCACTGCAGCCCAAGGCCATGTCGCTGCTGGGCATTCTCGTCGGCATCGAGCTCACGTTGTCCGGCTTGTGGTGGGCCATGAGCGGCGACGATGCGGTGAAGGGCCTGATTCAGAAGCTCCTCCTGATCGGGATCTTTTTCTTCTTCATCCAGCAGTGGCAGATGCTCACGACGACCACGATGCAGTCGTTCGCGCGGGCCGGTGCCATAGCGGGCGGCGCGTCCACTTCGCCCGGTAGTTTGGCCCTTAACGATCCTTCGTCGATCGTGGCCGAAGGGCTCAATGCGATCCAGCCGTTGAGCGACAAGGTCGATGCGCTGACCTCTGGCACGTGGACCGCACTCAAGAACCTCGGAACGATCATGCAGATCGGCCTCGCCATGATCGGGATTCTGTTCTCGTTCTTCCTGCTGGGGATCCAGTGCTTCCTCGTCTATCTCGAGTTCTACATCGTTGCGATCCTCTCGTTGATCCTGTTGCCGTGCGGTGTGTTCCGTCATACGGCGTTCCTGGCCGAGAAGGCCTTCGGCGCTGTGCTCGCGCACGGGATCAAACTAATGGTGCTCGCGTTCGTGATCGCGATCGCGCAGCCGGTGCTCCAGCAGATCACCGTATCCCCCGATTTTTCGATGCGCGATGCGTGGTGCACGCTGCTTGCGGCGATGACGATCTGTTTCCTCGCCTGGCACGCACCCGGCGTGGCTGCGGGGCTGCTTGCCGGATCGCCGTCGCTGAGTGCCGGTCACGCAACGGGTGCTGCACTTGAAACCGGCGGCGCGGTCGTACTCGGCGCTGCCGGCATCGCCGCCGCGGGTCGAGCTGCGGCGAGCGGCGTTGGCGCGACAGTACAAGCTGCCTCCGCACTCAAGACCGGCGCGGGCGCCGGTGCGGCACGCGCGGCCGAAGCCGGCGCGGGCCCGATTGGCCGAGCCGCTGGCGCCGTGGGTGGCGCGGCAAAGGTGGCGCTGAGTCCCCTGGCGCGCATGGCTGAAACGATGAAGAAGCGTGTGAGCGACGGCCAGCTCGCCGGCCTCGCAGTGCACGGCACCGCACCCGCGCAGGAGAGCGCGAAACCTGCGTCCGCGTCTACGAATCCGAGTTTCCCCGCAGCGGGCGGCGATGCCGCTTCCCCTCCCGGCTCCCCGTCGCCGTCCGCTGCGTCTTCTTCTCCTACGGCTTCGCAGAGCGCGTCAACGAGTGCCGCGTCGCGGACGAGTGACGCCGCACCCGCACAGAACGCACCCGCCGATAGCGCCGCGGCCGGTGAGGCGGCGGCGGTGCGACCGCCGGCTGATGCAGCCGATGTCGCTCGCATGGCAGGTGATGCACCCCCATCCCGTGCGCCGGCGACGGTGCACACGCTTAACGCGGCACGGATCGCACCCGGTCAGCGGCGCACAGACGATGCGGCGAGCAGCATGCGCCAGCACCTGGGCGCCAGTTTCCATCGCGAAGCGAGCGCGCGCGACGGCGCAATGCAAGCCACCGAAGATGCCGCAAAGGCCGCGCGGCTCGAAGACGAACCACTGACCGACGAGGCCTTGGAGCCCGCGTTGAAAGTGGCCGAACCGCCACCGCCCGAAACGCCCGCCGACTCTACGAACAAGGAATGAAGACTCATGTCACTTGCCGATGAACTCTTGCACGAACCGATGGGCCGCAAACCCGACCGCGCACCGATCACACCTTACGGCGCCGCGCGGCGGCAGTGGGATGATCGGCTGGGCACTATCGTCACGAATGCAAAGCACTGGCGCCTCGCGTTCTTCGCGGTGTTGTTCGCGACACTCGCCCTGACCGGCGGAATCCTCTACGCGATGACGCGGTCGCTGGTCGAACCGGTGGTGATCACGGTCGACAAGACGACCGGCGTCACGAACGTCGTCGGCAAAGCGACGGAACACACCTACACGCCGCAGCAAGCCGAGATCGCCTATTTCCTGAGCCACATCGTAAGACTGCTCCGCACAGTGCCGCTCGATCCCGTCGTCGTGCGTGCTCAGTGGAATGAGGCGTATCACTTCATGCGCCAGTCCGCTGCGAGCAAGCTCAACGCGTGGGCGCGGCAGCCGGACAGTCTCTTGCCGAAAGTCGGACAGGAGACCGTCACGCTGCAGCTGCAAAGCGTGCTGCCGATTGCCGCCGACTCCTATGAGCTGCGCTGGTCGCAGTCGAGCTATCAGCGCGAAGGGGCGCTGAAGGAATCTTCCACCTGGACGGCGACGTTTACGCTCGAATTTGAGCCGCCGTCCACGGAAGAGGACATCGCAGTCAATCCGCTCGGCATCTTCGTCAGGGATTTCGAGTGGCACCGCGACCTCGCGCCGCCGTCGCCCTGACTTCTTTCGCTCGTCTCGCCGTTTCCCCTCCCAAGGAGTGCCATGCGTACAGTCCTCGTTCTTGTCTCGTGCCTGAGTCTTGCCACGGCCGCAGCGGCCGCCGACAAAGAAGCCAATCCGATCGTGCCCTCGATCAACGACGTTATTCCGACGTTGCCGACCGTCACGGTCACGAGCCCGGCGCCGTACCTGAAACCATCGCATCTCGTGCCTTTCGATTCGGCCCACTCTGCTGAAGCGACGCCGGCGTGGGCCACTCCGTGGCTGCCGGCGGACTTGGCGGCGCCCATTTCGCATGCGAAATCGCCACACGAGCTCGCCGCCGACAACGCATTCGATGAAGAGAAGGACACCTTCGACACGAAGGAACGTGCACGCGTCGCCGAGTACGTGGGCAAAGCGACGGAGCATCCGACGACGGCGCGCAGCGCGGGCAGCGCGACGGTGTACGGCTATCGAGAAAGTGACATCTACATCGTCTATGCGGGACTCGATCGGCTGACCGACATCGAGCTCGAAGCGGGCGAGAGCCTGACCGCCGAACCCGTCGCTGGCGATACCGAGGGCTGGATCAAGTCCGAGTTCACGAGCGGCAGCGGCACGAGCGCGCGCACGCATATCGTCGTGAAACCGCGAGATGAAGGTATCGAAACAAACCTGATCGTGCCGACGACGAAACGGGTGTACCACCTCAATCTGCGCTCGAAGCCGGACTGGTACATGCCCGCTGTGCACTGGTTCTATCCCGACGAAGATGTCGCCGCGATCGTCAAGAAGGAAGTCGACGACCAGGCCAGGCAGGAGAGCAGCGAAGCGCTGGCGGTATCACCCGACAAGCTCAATTTCCGCTATCGCGTGAAGGGGCGCGATCTGCCGTGGAAACCGGCGCAGGTCTTCGACGACGGCACGAAGGTGTACCTGAAGATGCCCGAGAGCATGGCAAGCGGCGATGCGCCGGCGCTATTTGTGATCGAGGATGGCAAGCCGTTGCTCGTCAACTACCGCGTCAAGGATCGCCTCTACATCGTCGATCGGCTGTTCGCGAATGCGCAGTTGCGCGTCGGCGACAAACAGATCGACGTGGAGCGCTGCACTGCTCATTCGTGGTTCTGCCACTGAGGTGCCGACGATGACAACGACAAATGAAGGCGGTTACGTCCCACCGGAGACCGCGCCGCCGATCGATTTGCGCGCGCCCGCGCCGCGCGTGAAACGCCTGAATCGGACCGCGATCGCGTCCGTCCTGCTCGGCATGGGCATTCTTCTCGCCTTCGCGCTCGCGGCCGCATTGCGGCAGCCGGAGAAGCCGGCCGTGCAGACTAAATCGAGCACGCAGCTGGTGCTTCCCGCCGATGCGTTGAACGACCTGCCTAGCGACTACGCCACCGCCGCGGCACGCCAACGGCGTAATGACGTGCCGAAGCTGGGCAACCCAGTTGGTGGCGAGTTCGGCGCGGCGCAGCTCGACATGAAAAGCGAGGCGCTCGCGCGTACCGGTACAGTGGCAGACGACCCAGTCGGAAAGCTGCTCGCCGACATGACGCTCGCTCGCCTCAAGCGTCGTGCCGCCGCGCGTGACGCGAAGCCCGATTTTGGCGATCACTCGGCCGGGCCAACAATGACGTCAGCGGCCGCATCACCGGGCGCGCCGACAACAACGGCCGACCTGTCTGCGCATTCGCAGCGCGACCAGGACAACCGGCAGGACGACAAGCGCGCCTTCGCGAGCGCTCGGCATACGGCCGATCCTTATCTCGACCAGATGGTTCTTACGCCGGCGAACAAGGTGTACGTCGGCGCCGGCACCATGATCCCGGCCGTGCTGTTGACGGGAATCAATAGCGATCTTCCCGGAATGATCACGGCGCAAGTCGCCGAGACCATCTACGACACAGTGACAGGCAAGCACGTACTGATCCCGCAGGGCTCAACGCTCATCGGTGAATACGACAGTCGCATCACGTATGGCCAGGAGCGCGTCCTGTTCGTCTGGACACGCGTGCGATTTCCGAACGGCAGCAGCATCACCCTAGAGGGTATGCCCGGAACTGATCTCTCCGGATTTTCCGGTGTGCGCGACAAAGTGGACAACCACTGGTGGAAGCTCGCGCAAGGCGTCGTGTTGGGTTCGCTGCTCGGCGCGGCCGCACAGGAATCGTATGGCGGTGGGGTCAGTGCGGCGAATCCGTCGCTCGGCCAACTCGCGGCCGCCGGCGCTGCGCAGAACATTAACAGCACCGGCCAGCAGATTGTGCAGAAGGATCTCCAGGTCCAGCCGACGCTTGTTGTGCGACCGGGCCAACGCGTCGCCGTCTTCGTGACGAAAGATATCGAACTGCCACCGTACCGCGGCTAGTGGAGGACTTGCTGTGTCTCAGTCAAAGCTGCTTCCCGCCATTCCCGTGAAGCACGTTGCGATCCGCAAGGTGCTGAACATCACGCCGCCACTCGAAGCCAAGTTGCGCGCATACATCGGCTATTACAGCGAACAGCAGGGGCTCGATCCGAAGCAGGCACCGACCGACGCCGACACGATCGTCGCACTGCTCGAGAGCTTCCTGACCCGCGACAGCGGCTTCAATCGCTATTTGCGCGAAAAGGCTCCATCACGCCCTGAGGCTCGGAAGAAGGCAGCGGTGGTTAAGGGCGCGCCTGCGGCGGAAACATCGTGAAATCGTTTTCATGCCTTAAGTACCACAAACACCGTAAATGTCGTCCTTGTTCAGACCTATGCGAGTGGATAGCTGCGTAATTCTGTGAACTAGCGCACCATTCGGTTCTGAGGCAACTGCCGATGGAGTCCCATGTCCGTAGCAATGAATACCCGCGCGGCGGCGCTGAAGATTCTGCTCGCGCATTTTCCGAATGTGCCGTTTCTCATGCGCGATATCGAGCGAAGCTACGAGCCCGACGTGGTTCGTGATTTGCCGGTCGCAATGTCGGAACTGCGCGAGCGCCTGGAAGGCGAACTGCGGCAGGCACAAGCGCCGAATGTGGCAGATAGCGCATCTACTACAAAGGTCTGATCTATGACCCCTTGCCCTTTGCACTCCATGCAGGTAAAACGTCCGCGAGTTGCGGCATCTCCTATGTCGCTCTCGCAAGCAGTCTGGTATCGGGAGGCAGGCACGTGGAAACCTCGCAAGGCTCTACCAAGAAGAAACGACGTACAGTCAACAGCTACGTCTACGAGGACACGCGCGAACGCCTCAAGATCATCGCGGCGTTCAAGGGAATGTCGCTGTTCGACGTCATGGAAACCATTCTCGGCGACTACATTCGCGGATGGGAGAAGCTCCACAAGGTCGACATCGAGAAGATGCGCGACACCGAAGGCAAGCCGGCTCGCAAGTCACGCACCAAGGCTTAAGTCCTCTGGTCGACGCGTCGATCAGTCACAAGTAGATATTTGGCGCTCGAATTTCAGGCGCGCGGCATCGTCGCGGCCACATCTGGTCGCGCCTGCAGCATTCGGCTGGCCCTCCCTCGTTCGAGCCTCTCCCTGCTCGCGGTTGCGCTGGATTCATTCGACCCAACGATGCCGTGGCGCCTGTGCCGTCCGCGGCATATCTGATGGGCCCCGACTCAAGGTGAATCACTCAACTCCCGACAATTCATGACCATGCAACTCGATAACTCATCGTCGCTCGACAATCTCCTTCGACAGTCGCTGGACGCCATAGCGCGAACCGACGTGGCAAAGGCGGAGGCGACTGCCAGCCTTGTTGCCGTGCTGTCGCGCATCGCGTGTAATTTTCGCCTGCTCGGTTCGGTTGTCGTTCACACGGTCATCGAACCGGCTTGTACGGAATTGCGAGTCAATGGCCAACCTGTCAGGGCGCCACGACTCCTTGTGCAATGTGCCTGGCGCGACGCCGCATTTGCCTCGCCACTGACGTTCGTCTACGCGCCAACGAGAACCGACTGCATCGGGCTACAGATCACGTATGGGACCGTGACGCATCGTGCGGTAAGCAACATCGTGTGGAGTGCGCGCCACGGCTGGCACATCCCCGGGCATGGCTATGACATCGGCAGCGAGACGCATGCGAGGTTCTTGCGTGCTTCATTGCACGCGGTCGGCCTGTTCACAGCGCAGACATTGTCGCTTGAACCGATAGCGTCCTGAACGTGCAAAAGCTGGAGACGAAGCAAATGAGCAATTCCGTACGCATGTTGCGTCTGCCGGAAGTAGTTAACCGGACGGCACTCAGCCGAAGCCAGATCTACCGTTTGATCGAGCTCGGCACATTCCCAAAACAAGTCGCGTTGGGTGAACGGGCTGCCGGCTGGGTCGAGGAAGAGGTCGATGGCTGGCTACGTGCTCGGATCGAGATGTCCCGAAAGCGAGTTTCACTCGCAGCGAGTACGTAATCGCGCGGCATTGTGTTCGCCCAGACAGTGATCAAAAATCGGCTACGATTGATGCCTGTCTCGATGTTCAATTTTTCGGGCATGCCCACCCGCAGTTTCATCCCTCGCCACGACGGCGATGTTCCAGATTCCTGCGATGGCGCACGTCAGGTCAAGCGCCGGAAGGGCATTAATGACGCGGAGTTCGCATCATCTACGTAAGCTGCTAAACATGCGAAAACTCGAAATCTGGTCCGACTACACGCGCGAAGAGGTCCACGCCATCTTCTCGCCTGACACCAGGTTCACCCCGCAAGCAGGGACCTGGGGACTGCATGGCAGTGTCCGGATCCCGGATCGGGCGGGCGATTGGGTATTTTTTGTCACGTTCGGAAAGTCCCAGGGTGAACATGTTTTCGACGAGTCGGTCACCCCAGAAGGCGTGCTCAGTTGGCAGTCGCGACCTGAGCAACGCTTGAGCGATGACATGGTTTGCGAATTCATCCTCCACGACGAGCGCGTGAACAACATTCACCTATTTCTGAGGACAGGCCGCGGCGAATACAGCTATCTCGGACGGCTCGGTTATCTAACCCACGACTCCCAACGGGAGAAACCCGTCTACTTCCAATGGCAGATTCTTACGTGGCCCCCTCCATCCGAATTCCTAGAGCGAATCGGACTGAATCTGCTACCTACAGCAATAGACGTTGCATCGGATGCGGCAGGTATGCTCACCGGCACAATCACGGTTGTCGATCCGCCGTCGAGAGAAGTTGGCCGCGTTGGGGTCACTACGCGAGAGTTCAGACAGCGTAAGACTCCAGACTATGCGGCACAGGATCAACGAAATCGACAACTCGGTCGTCAGGGCGAGATACGTGTCCTCGAATACGAGCGGAAGCGGCTCTGCGACAGTGGACGAGGTGATCTTGCACGGCAAGTGACGCACGTCTCCGACGTCGAGGGTGATGGTGCGGGATACGACATTCGATCCTTTGAGATCGACGGACGGGTGCGTTACATCGAAGTCAAAACGACGAAAGGCGGAGCTGCCACAAGCTTTTTTCTCTCCGCCAACGAAGTCGCATTTAGCGAGCGACACGCAGATTCGTATTTCCTATACCGGCTGTTCGATTTCGGGTCATCCGAAAGGCCGCCTCGTATGTTCAAACTTAGTGGTGACATTCGCGGAGCTGTCACTTTGAGCGCAACTGCCTATCGAGTGGAGATGATTGCCGTCGAATAGGAGCATTCGTGCGCAGCTCGTCAGGGTCGCCTGAGCGTCACTAACTGCTGACAGGAGTGATTTAACGCTTGCCTGTGCCGAATCCGCAGCCTGGCAGGCTTACCCCACGCATTCGACACGAACGACAAAGGCGCGTTTGCGCGATTACCCCCGTCTGCGATTGCCGAGCAACACTAAGCGCGCCGTTTGAACGGCTCATATCCGCGCACCATTACGCCGCGCGTCGAGGTAGTCGGCCCACGCCTGCACCGTCTTTCGACGGTCCTAAGATACGCCGTCTTGTTGTACGTTCCACGCATCCTGTCGGTGTCTTCCCGAGCGTCCTTCAATGACAGCTCCGGATAGGGTCGGCCGACGGACAGCTCCTTTTCCTTCACCCGTAGCCACGGCGTCGTTCGGCATGATCATCAAGACCAGTCCCTTGACTGGCGCTGATCGTGAACGTTTTCGCGCGGGGGTGGCCCTACGGATCGTGATACGGGTGAGTTTCGAGGCCATGTGGGGTAAAATTCTCGTGCGAAAACATAGTGATCGGTCCCGAATCGACCGTGAATTTCCATCTCGAGCGAACTATGCTCAGTTGCCTGAACATATGTTGTAATAGCCCCCAAAGCCGGCGCCCGGCGGCTGAAGCTGAGAGCTCGAAAGCCACTGCATCGCCCGAGCGCCACCGTCACGTTCTGGAGCGTATTGAATGAGATTTTCCGGGCATGAGTCTTTTGCTTGCCGATATGCATGGCTGCCGAAGGCGCTTCAGGCTGTTACCGCTTCACCCGAGATCTTCTCCGACGAAGA
>Ga0207712_10000065_pt1 | contig 132282 bp, 143 predicted proteins | sample KBSS44metaG_FD_184402 | JGI IMG/M metagenome (GOLD analysis project Ga0207712, IMG submission 184402) | Switchgrass rhizosphere microbial communities from Kellogg Biological Station, Michigan, USA - KBS S4-4 metaG (SPAdes) (version 2) | ecosystem: Host-associated > Plants > Roots >... | reverse complement strand
ACGAGGTTCTCCACGATGCGGCGCTCGGGTCCACTCATGCGCGTGTACCAGTGCTCGTGCAGCTGCTCGAGCGAGCGAAACCCCATGTCGGTCGTCGCCATGGCGCGGCCCGCATCCGTGAGGGCGAGTGTCCCCCCGCTCGGGTAATCGACGGCGCCCTGTGAGCGCAGCGATCCGAGCGCGTTGACGAATGACTTGGCGCGCATGTGGTAGCCGACGAAACCGGCCACAGTCGATCGCGGTGCGGGCGAGACTCCGAGCCGATCAAGTTCCGAGATGGCGTTGAGGATGCGCTGCATTGGTCCGCTCAGCACGGCGTCGCCAGAGGTGATGACCGGACTCGCGGGTGCTCGCGAGATGCGTCCGGCCATCTGCACAGGGGGACTGGTAGCGCCCGTTCCCTTCTTCTCGTTACCGACCTGCACCTCGGCACGGGATTCCCCTGTATTTTCCAACTCCGCATCCGGCATCGGCAGATCGTTGATCTCGTCGATGCGCCTGCCGATTGCATCCGCCAGATGGCGAAGCTCCATGCGGTACTCGCGCTGCCGTCGATCATCCTCCCATCGCTGCTTTGTGAGCGTCGCCTCGAAGCCCCGCCGTTCCTCACGGAGCGCGATCGACACGGCCCGCTCGATCGCGTCGTGATCTACTAGAGCCGGGGCCGACGCGTTCGCTCGCGCCGCTCTCTCGAGTTCGGCGATGCGTGCGCGTAGCAGCTTCGGATCGTCGGCCTTTGCCTTCTCGATCGTCGCTGCCATCCGTTCCAGATACTTGGCCAGGTCAGGCTTGGCCGCTGTCCCCGTGACGCGGGCGGTCGCCTTGCCAGCCGTCGGCGTCGCGCTCGAGTCGAACGTCTCGCGCCGGCGGATGTGCGCGATCGTCTCCACGCGGAGCCAGCCCGGCGAGACGACGAGGGCGTGTCCAACCTCCAGTTCGCGCACCCGCGCCGCGAGCTCCCGAATGCGCGCCTTCTCGACGTGCTCGCCCAGCCAATCCATGATCGCCGCGAGCGAGTTCGGGCCCACCGTGCGGAACGCGAACATGACGTCGGCGAGCTCGCTCACGCTCTTATTCATGCGCGCGCTGCGCTGCGTGATGAAGGCGACGCCGAGTCCAATATTGCGCCCCTCTTCCGCTACCTGCTCCCACGCGCCGACGCAATTGGCGAGGTCAACCTTGCCGGATGGAATCTGCTGGGGGATGTAGCGCGCGGCTTCATCGAGGATCTGCATCAGCGGCTCGCGACGCTTGCCGTTGACGAGTTCCCCCTGTCGGCGGAAGAGGCGGAGCGTGTACTCCGTGACGAATCGGACCTTCTCCCCGAGCGACCACATCTCGCCGTTCGCCTTCCGCGAGAAGTCGATGATCGTGTTCGCGCCCTCGTCGATAACGAGATCCGCGACGACCGCACCGCCAGTCGGCTCGATGGGGATGTCACCGTGCGCGCCTCCCAAGATGACGCACTCAACGCCGGGGCCTTTGCCGTCCGCGGAGTGGCGCAGGCCCCAGCTCACGCCCATGGGATCGAGCAGGCACCAGCGCAGGTGCGACTTCGTCAACTCTTCGACGAGGACGCTGCCAAGGTTGGTCTTGCCCATGCCCTTGCCGCCGTAGATGACGACCGTCGAGGTAACGACGTCTTCGGGCAGCGCGAGTTCAGGTGCAATGCGGAGCTTGCTCACGCGAGCACCGCGGCGCCGGAAAGAACGGTCACACTCCGCGGTGGCTCCATCGGCAACCCCGTAAGTGCATCGATGAAGTAGAGGCCCAGCGTCAGCGCGACAGCGACTTCGCATCGCGCACCTTTCGATGTGTACCATTCAGGCAAGAGGGCAATCGCGTCGCACTCGACCAGCGCGCGCAGATCGCCCTTCATGTAATGCGCGTGCGGATACGAGCCGAATTCGCCGGGTCCGTGGTCAATGTCTACCGGCGAGACAACTTCAAAGTCGTACGCCCGCAGCTGCGCATCGGCAGCCCGGAACGCGGGGACATTCCACTCAGGGTAGCCGGTCATCGGGCCAGCGATGTAGACCTTCATACGATTTGCCCCGCCAAACGCAAATGTGTTTCCAGCGTGTTCTTGGTCGCGATCTTTGCTTGCAGCTTGGCAACGTCTTCGGCGATCTCCGCGCCCAGCCGCTCGTACTCCTCGAGCGGCGCGGAGCTACCGAGATGGTTCAACGTCGCGCTGGTGTGGCGGACGCGCGGCTGCGAGGCCGTCTCCTCGCGCGCGAGCGTGATGCGGGCGGTGGATTCGCTCATGCTGCCGCCGGGAATGTGAGCGGCGCGCGGTTGCCGAACGCTGACTCGGGACGCACTGGCATCACGAGCAGCATCCATTGCGCGTGCGTGAATAGCGCCGGGCCGTCTTGGCTATCCTGATTGAACAGCGTTACGCCCTCATCTGGCAGATACTGCAGGGCAGACGCCAGCAGCGACGCGTTGAAGTAGCCGCCGTCAAACATACGGATTCGCGCGTATCCGCTCGTTGGGTACGCCTCACCGCACGCATCACAGGGCTGCGTGAGCGTGCCGCTACATTCACTGCACGTCGCGTCGTGCTCGTCGCCGCAGCCGCACCTGCAATCCACCAATCCCGATCCGCGACACTTCTTACAACCGATTTTGCCGCTGTCCCCGCACTGCTCGCATGGTGCGTCCCACGCCTTGCCGACTCCCACCACCGCCTTGAGCGCCCGCAGGTCAAGCTCATGCGGCGCAGACCCCGGCCACTTCGACGTCAGATGCTTGAGCTTCTCTGCGTGAGTACCGTCGGTGTCAGATACGACCCCGTGTCCGTTCGGCAGGATAAAGAGCACATGGCCGTTCGTCGCGATCGTGCGAGGTTCGCCGAACAGCATCACATCATGGCAGGGCACAGCGAACGTGCTCGTTCCACGACCTCGCAGGTTCCAGCGGGACAGCCAGCGGTAATCCATCATTCCCGTCTCGCTCATTCGACGGACTCATAGGTCGCGGCGAAGATGTCAGGCTTGCACGGATAGCGCTCACCTTTCACGCCCGTGATGATGTAGTCGCCGGGGCAGACGATGTGCCCGCCTTCGAGCGTGTCTATCCATCCGTGATCATGCATCCGCTTGTGACACGACTTGTGCTCGCACTCTCTCGTGCCGGGAATGACCGGGTGTCGGAAATAGCGCACCACCTTCCCTTCGCTGAGGAACGACGCGCCGTCTACGTCGTTGTTGATCCAGATGCTTTCGTCGTTAGGATGGTCGCCGTTCTGCCACCACTGCGTCGCCTCGATGACCACGGGCAGCTTCCGGTATTTCATTCCTTGACCTCACGCTTGTCGTAGACCCGCGCATACGCATCGCGGGCACGGGATCGCAGCATTTCCGCCTCGCGCGTGCGCCCGCGCCTGAGCAGCGCGCGCGAGAGTGCCTGAAGCACGCGGGCGTGTCCGCGCCGACTTCGTTGACGCCGCGTCACGTGCCGACCTTCACGTGCGAGCCGCCGTTAGTGTAGTCGTCAGTCTTGCCGAGCTTCCGCTCGAGCGCCATGAGCCCTTCTCCGCACGCGCGGAGCTCGACTGCCTTCTTCGCGAGATTCGCGTCGATCCCCTGCCAGACCTTGTACAGCGGGCTCGCCTCGATCGCGGCCTTCGCGGCAGCCGCAGCCTTGTGGAGAGTATTCCACTCGCGATCCAACTCCTCGAACTCGGCTTGCTTGGCTGCGAGATTGAGGGCGTCAACGCTGGGCTCTGGTGTCACAGCGGCGGCGGTCATCGGGCGACCGTCAGTCCGAGAGCCTTGATCGCCAGCTGAAGCCCGCGCAGATGCGCGAGGCAGAGCCAGTCGACCACGGTTCCGACGCCGAACATCTCGCTCCACTCCTCGTCCCAGACCTCATCGCCGCTCGACCGAAGCCACTCACCCCACTCGGCTTCATTGCCGAGCGCATCCCAGCCGCCGGCGCTGTTGAACAGCTCCATGCGCGACAGTCCCGTGCCGTTGTCGCGCTCCTCGTCGTCGAAACGCGCGCGGATGTTGATGCGGGCCAGATTGGCGTCCCACATCTCGAAGCCGCGCCCACTCGGACTCGCAGCGCACTTCGACGCGAAGTAGCCGATATCGCATCCAGCCCACCACGCGAGCCCTCCGCCATCGACGGGCGCGCCGGCGATGTAGATCGCCTCGTACAGATCACCCGTGACGATCAGACGCGGGCCATCGCAGAGGAAATCGATGCGATAGTTGTTCGTGCCTGGCTTCGCCCATTTCAGCGCATCGATCGGCAGGGTGCCGTCGATCGACGTGCGTCGCAGGAGATGCGCTTCGTGTCCGAGAAAGCATTTGGCGATACGCGCTTCGCGTTCCGCTTTCCACGACTCGTGCGTGGGCTCCGCCTTCAGCGCGGCGCTCATACGATCTGTCCCGCCGCCCGTAGCGCGCGACGAAGTCGCACCCACTGACGCCCCGTCTTCACGCCGAATTTCTTCTCGGCGACGTGACGGATATCGCGCTTCGGATTGTAGAGGCGCTGGCCGTTGGCAGTCTGCTCGACGAATTGCGTGCGCTTCCGCGTGCCCATGCCGCGAATAAAGGTGAGGCGCGTCTGCTTCACCGGGTTGCCGCGCGAGGACGTCTCCGATGAGCGGTTCACGCGCGCACCCGCATCATCGCGCGAATGCGCGCGTACTTGCGCGTGTACGCCTGCATCGCGTACGCGAGCACCGCCGCCACGATCGCGAACGTCGACGCGCCGAATACCCCTAACACCCACATCATACTAGGCTCCTCAGAGTGCGCGGCCGCGCCGCGGGTTGACGGATTTCTGCACGACACGGTTGATGCGACGTCGATGCCTTGAGACAGATCACTTCCAGCGTGGCCATGGCGCGCCGGCGTTCACGCGCCGCAGCGGCGAGAAACCGAATCGCCGCCAAGCGATCCCCGACGCGGAGCGCGCCGCGAGCTCCGCCCAGGTACATCCACGCGAGGGTCATCGCCGAGGTGGTCACGCGGGCTCCTCGCTCGATTCACAGAGGCCCGCGTTCTCGAACAGCACGAACGCGTGCCGGAGGCACGTGATGCGCTGGACGGGAAGGTCCGGGTTGCCGGCGTGGATCACCGCTGGCGCGCCTTCGGCCTCGCACCACGAACAGATCACGGTACGCGTTATAGAGTTCGCTATATTCCGCGCCGCGATTCGCTCCTGCATGTCCGCTGCGAATGCCTCCGCTGCCCAGTTCGTGTCATCGCCACCGGCGGGGATGATCCCCTCCCGGCGCTCGAGCGTCCGGAGCAGGCGGTCGGCTTCGGTCGTCCGGGCGCGATCGGCGTCGAAGGCGTTGGCGAAGTAGCGACCCGCGACGTAGAACGCCCCCTCGATCGCCTCCATGGCGCGCTCCACCGCCCGGCGGGCCCGGCGACGCACCAGCGCGTCCGTAATGGCCGCCACGTCGATCCGAGGCACCCGCTCGCTGCCAGTGGTGCCCACGTCGCTGCTGCCGGTCCTGCTCGCCTGTTCGCCCATATCTCCCTCCGCGCCAAAGGTGCGCTGCCTACGTGGGGAGATATTTAATAGCGCTCCTATTCAGTGTCAATAGTCTACGCTATTAATTCCTACGGGCGGGTTCCGGCCCCCTAGAAGGGGTGAACGGCTGGGGCGTGGCTACTGGCCGAGATGCGGGCCGTTCGCCCCTACCACGCGGTTCTTATCCACCTGGCGGGAGAGCTTGAGCGCCTCCGGATGGCGGCTGTACCACTCGTGCCCTTGGGCGCACGTCACGCGGGCGTGCAGCATCTTCTTACCGCCAACTGAAAGCATCTGCTGCGCGCCGCTCACGGTGATATCGCGGGAGTTGCACTTGTGACAGCGGAGCGGTTGGGGTGCGCGCTTGTTCTTCGGCATGAGCAGTCTCGCAAGGAAGGTGAACGGGCGCATTACGGGGTCACTTCCACCACGACCGGCGCATCCACCACGCTCACCACAAGCTTGGTGGAAGGCGTCACCGTCGTGGCCGTGCCGGTCCCGCCGACGACGTAGAGCGCCGTCACTTTGCTCGGCAGCTTGGCGAGCGTGATGGAGGCAGAGACGGCGGGCGGGTTCAGGTCCTGCTTCGCGGTCACGTCGTAGCTCAGCACGTCGTTCCAGAGGACGAAGAGGACAGCGCCGGTGCGCTTGCCCAGCGCGAGCGCGCGCGTCGTGCTCGTCGTCCCGCTCAGCGTGAACGAGAACGCAGCGGGCGTGAATGCGGGACCGGGATCCGCGACCGCGGTAAGCAATCGCTGGAGGGAGGTGTACGCGGGCTTGAGCGTGCCATCGTTCCGCACGAGTCCGAAGTTCGCCTCATCGTTGTTCGCATCGTTCCACTCGTCGACGAATTCGTACGTGGCACTGCGGGGCACGCCGGCCAAGAAGTAATCGAGGTACTCGCGCGTCACGTACTTGGCGGCAGCGAGCTCGGAGACGCCCGGCTGATAGTGATTGACGGTGCCGTTGAGATTCGTGTGGTAGCCCGTCTCCGTCACCCAGAACGGCTTGCCCTTGGCGTACGTCGCGGTGAACGCCATCGTGCTCGCGAGACTCGACGTCGGCAGCTTCCCACCCGGATACGGATGGATCGCAGCTGCGTCGCTACACGCCGAGAGATCCGACATGTAGCTCGCGCCCGTCCCCGACGTCACGGTGGGCGATGTCATCTTCGCAGCTGGCGCCAGCGTCTTCACGCGCGCGTAGGCGGCGCACTGAAACGTCTTCACGTTCGGGCCGTACGCGGGAATACCGCCCCACCACGTGTTGTTGTTGTCGACTTCGTTGGGGCCCTCGAAGCCCAAGAACGCCGCCGCGCCCAGTCGGGCGACGGCGGTGTCAATCGCGGCGGTCGATGTCCAGTTCCCCTGCACCTGCGGCTGCGTGACGAACAACACCTTCGCTCCGTTCGCCACGACCTGTTTGACCGGACCCCAGTACGTATTCATCCAACTGGCGCTCGTGTTCACCGTCGCGCCATCGCGAATGAAGGCGACGCCCAAGGCTTTGATTTGTCCGACGGTGCGCGTCACGTTCGCGCCCGGCGAGTAGGGCGAGAGATCGAAGTAACTGAAGTGCGTGCCCACGCCCACGCTCTTGGCGAAACTGTCGGCGGGGACGACGGATGTGCTCGAGGTCGGCGCCGGCGTCGGCGCTGCCCCCGTGTCGGTGACCGTGCTCCATGCGGTTTTGGTCGAGTAGCGAAACTCGACGTTCGTGGTGCCAGGTCCGACGCCCGTGATGAGCCCCGTCTGATCGACTTTGACGACGGCGGGATTCCCCGAGAACCAAAGCCCAGCGCCCACGACCTTCTGTCCTGATTTGTTGTACGCGCCGCCGGTGAGCTGAAAGCTCTTCCCCGATGCAAGCGTCACCGGATTGGGCGCGACCTTCACGCTGGCAATGACGGTATCCGTCGTGACAGGCGGCGGGGGCGGCGGCGGTGGTGCAGGGGCTGGCGCGGGCGGTGGTGGCTGCGGCGCGGGCCGTGTGACCGTGCAGGAGTCCGCGCGCGAGCTGAGCGAGTCCGAATGCAGAATACATCGGACGATGTTCTGCGCGGGCGCGGGTAGCGCGAGCGCGGCTACAGCGATGAGAACGGCGAGCGAGACGAACGATCGATGTCGGGACGGGTGCATCGTGCTACCCTCCTAGGTGAATTCGTGAAACGCGGTCCTGCTGTGCCGCGCGTCGGTGAGCGCGGCGACGGTCCGCTCGAGCTGGTCGATCCGCGCGAGTGCGCCCGCGAGGTTGGCGAGTGCGGTGTGCACGTCTTCTGCGTTCTGCGCCGTCTTCTCGCTCACCGACTCCAGCGAGATCGTCGGACCGGCGACGGGCGGCGGTGCATCACCGCACGTCTGTTCCGGAGTCATGTCGCCACAGCCACAGTCCAGAAGTCATCGGCGAGCGAGGGATTGAACGCGTAGTCGAACGGCATGGTGAAGTAGCCCTTGTCGCCCCACGCGCTGCCCCAGCTGTTCCGGACGATGAGATACTTGGCGCGCGCGTCGTAGCCGACGGCGAGCACCGCGTGTCCGCCCAGCACCTGCTCGTCCGGCAATGGCATCGGCACGACGCCACTCGCCGCGACCGCGTCGCTCTCGAATGACGTGTAGACGGTGAAGCCGAAGGCGACGGGTGATCCCGTCGCGAGGGCGGCGAGCGTGCCCGTGCACGTGCGGTTATCGATGCGCTGATACTTGGTCGCCTTGTGCTTGGCGGCATTGGCGAGCACGGACTTGGACGGCGCGAGATTGAAGTGCTTGGCGTCGTAGGGGTACAGCTTCTCGTCGGGTGCGCCCTGCTTGGAGATGACCTTCATCCCGTCGCGGATTTGCGCGCCGTTGTCCTGGGCGACGTCGCCATCGATGACGCGCTCGCCGCGGTAGATGAAGAACCGCGATGGCATGAAGCCAGAGAGCATACGCTCGAATGCTTCACCGTTGGCGGCGATATTGGCTTTGTTGTGCGCGAAGGCGAGTGCGGCGCCGACCGCGTGCGCGGTGCAGCTGCCGTAGTTCCCCTGATTCCACACGTTGGGCATCGCTGCCGACACGCGCAGGTCAACGTGTCTGGGCACGCGCGTCGCGCGACGCGGCGCGAACGCATAGTCGCGGATATCGGGAAGATCCGCGACCCAACCATAGCCGCGCTTGGTACGTCGTGAGAAGGTCATGCGTGTCCTTGCGAAGGGCCGTAGAGGCCAGAATGAAACATATCTGGAAACGTTATGGATGCTATCGTGAAGCAGATACTAACGAGCACGCGAATCGGATTAGGCGACGCATGGGGGTAGGGCAGGTGAGGGAAGTGCGGCCAGCCGCAGATCCCCTCGCTTCCGGGCGTTGTAGCGAATCTTTCGCGGCATGTGCAGGACGCAGTAGAGCGGCGGCCGGCCGACGCCGCGCCAGACCAAGTGCTCTCCGCAGTGCACGCACGTCGGAACGCGGGCGACCTTGACCGATCGACCGCGCATTCCGCCCGAGTGCTCGAGGCGTAGGACAAAATGCAGCTCGTCCACGGTGAGCCCTGCGAGCTCCGCCACGCGCTTGAACGCGGCGGTGTCGAACGCTTCACGCCGTTCGCGGAGGGCGGCCAGGCGGTCGCAATCAGAGCACTCGACGCGGACGTGACCCGTCAGCCCGTCGGTGCAGATCGTGCGCGAGGGATGGCCACAGGGGCCATCGGGAAACACGAGCGCGGTCACGAGTGTGTTCACGGGTCGAGCTCCTTGGGCTGCGAGGGAAGTGAAGTGGGTTCGGAGAGGGGGTGCCCGCAGGATTCGCAGGCCAGGTACTCGATGCCGCTGCACCAGACGAGGACCCCGCAAATCATTTCGTACCGATCTTCGGTCGACGGCGTTGGCCTCGGCTTCTCGCATTCGCAGATCATGCGATCCCCAACTGGTGTTGTGACGCCTCGCGCGCGAGCAGCTCGACGCATCGAGCATTGAGCCAGACGACTTCCGTCCGCTTCGCTGCACCGTCGGCGAGATGCGCGCGTGTGTGGCGCGCCCAATCGGGATAGAGGTCGACATCGTAGAGGTCGCACGGATACCCAGAGAGGACGACCGCGCCCTTTACCGATCGTAGCACCTCGGCGAGCGCGCGATGATCATCGTCGGTCATCTCGTGCATGTAATCCTTCCCGTGATCGCTCCGCGTGCCCATCGGGTACGGGGGATCGACGTAGAACAGCGCCTCTTCGTTATCGTGCTGCGCGATCAATGCCGATGCGTCGCGATTCTCGATGACGACCCCGGAGAGGCGTGCGCAGAAGTGCTTGATCTGCTCCGGATAGTTCGCCCAATCGTGCCCCGGCGTCGTCCCTGAGCGATTCGAGTTGCTACGGAAGCCCGTGGGCGGCCGCGACGATGCGTGCGTACGGAAGCCGCTCGTATTGTGGATCGACGCCGAGCCAAACCCCATGAACGCCTTCACGATCGTGCGACGAGCCTTCTCAACGTCGTCGGCTGACTCGCCGTATGCGTCCTCGAATTCGTCGCGTGCGAAAGGCGTGAGCCGCAGTTTTGTTTCCAGTTCTTGCGCGGCCGCGAAATCGCGAAGCACGCGAAACACGTTCACCACCTCGGAGTCGAGATCGTTATAGACCTCTGCGTAGACTCGCGCCTTGCGCATGAGCACGGACCCGCCGCCGCCAAACGGCTCCACATACATGCGATGGGCTGGGAAGAACGTGAGAATCCACGGCGCCAGCCTCCACTTCCCGCCGTGATAGCGGAGCACGGGACGACTGCGCCCGCTCACTCGGTCGCCTCCCAGCGAAGCTTGAGCTGCAGCGGATGTGTGTCGACGCGCGGGCGCGAGGTACACGACCATGATCCGCCGCCCGCCTGACCGATGCATCGCCAGCCAGCGGCGCGAAGGCTCGCACCGCCTTCTTCCGGCAACGTGTACGTGACGAGCTTCCGATACCCAATCGCCTTCGCTGCTCGCCAGCAGGCCGCGTAGAGCATCGAACACGCGTTGCGCGTCCCGTCGGTCGCGACGCGATTGACCTCGAGGGTCCAGCCGTCGTCGAGGCCGCGGCTCACAGGACGGCCCACGATAGCGACGCCGCAAATCGCTTGCCCCCCCCCCCCCAATTTCTGCGCTTACCGCGAGCGCGAACCTACAGCCGCGCGCGGGGCCATGATGCCGATGATGCATCGCGATGAAGGCGTTGGCCTCGCGGAGCGTGCAGGGCACGATGACGAGCATCATGCGGCCATCCGAGCGCGATGGATTTCCATCAGGCGCTCTCCGACGACCTTTGCGACTTGCGGGACGACAGCGTTGCCGAGTGCGCGCAGCATCGGGCGCCGTCCTTTGAAGTTTGGCGCGACGCGCGGGATGCCAGCTTCCCACGTCCCGTCGCGCCACATCTCGGCGGTTACTAGTCCAACCAGTCGGGCGGAAATCCCATGAGCACCGCGACCCATCGCGGATTCAGTTGCTCGATCGGTGACGGCGGCGTGCCCTCCGTCGCTGCGATGACGAGCGGCGTACCCCCCCCCTTTTTCTTCGCCGATTGCGCGCCGCGCGTCACCTTCGCAATGCTCTCCGAATCGCGCACAGTCGGCGTCGGAAAGACCTTCACGAACGCATCCAGCGGAAGCGAGTTGCGGCGAAACTGCGAGGGCCCCGCGTTGTGCTCCGCATCCTCCGCGCGCGGCGTCGGGAAGAGGTGCACGGCTGCATTTAGTGGCAGTGAGTTGCGATCGAATTGCGACGGACCGCCGTTGTTCGCCGCGTCCTGCACGGTCGGAGTCGGCCAGCGACGCGGCGTCGTGCTGTTCCCCGTGCGTACCGCATCGGTCAGACTCACACCCGCGTGCGCTTTCGAGCCTTCCAGGTTCCGCGAGCCCGCGCCGTTCGCATCCGATGCCGTGGGCGTCGGCCACTTGTTCCGCCGCGCCATCGTTTCGAGACTCGGCGTACCAGCGCTCGGGCGCGTCGAATTGATGCCATTCTGGCTCGAGCCATAGGGCGTCGCGCTCGGTGTAGGCAATGAGAAATAGTCTGTCGCGCTCGTGCGGCGCACCCACGTCGAGCGCTTGAATACACGACCACTCCGCATCGTACCCGAGATCGGCCAGCGCGCCAAGAACGGCGAACATTCCCCGGTTAGTAAGAGCTGCGACGTTTTCCACGACGACGTAGCGTGGTCCCAACTCGCGAATGATCCGCTCATATTCTCGCCAGAGCCCTGATCGCTCGCCGTCAAGTCCGGCGTTCTTTCCGGCGACGCTGACATCCTGACAGGGGAATCCTCCACAGAGCACGTCCACAGGTGGGAGATTATGTGCGCCGACTTCGCGCACGTCTGTGAATCGCTGCGCATCCGGCCAATGTTTTGCGAGTACGGCGAGACAATACGGATCTTGCTCGACCTGCCACGTCGTCTCACCGACACCCGCCCACTCGAGACCGAGTTCCAGTCCGCCGATGCCGGAGAACAGAGAACCAATCCTCACGTCGCACCGCTCCGCTCGAGTTCCGCATCGGCGGTCGCGACGACGGGCGTGAACGACGCGCACGGGCATCGCTTCTCGGCGTAGTGGAGATACGTCCAGCCCACGCGGCACGAACCTTCGGAGCCTTCGTGCTTTCCGCGCGAGTGACCGCACGATGCGCAGGGATCGTTGACGGCGGATCTCATGGCATCGGGGAGTAGATGACTTTGCGCTCGACCGTCGCGACGAGGCCGAGGTGCTTCAGCACCTTGGGGCCGGGATTGCGCCGTCCACGCAGGATGTCGCTGAGATACGGCGCGCTGACGTTCCATTTGCGGGCGAGCGCGCGAAGCGAGCCCTTTCGCTCGATTTGATCGCCGATTAGCGCGCGCACTTCCGCGATGTCGCAGATGTTCGCGGCGCTCACTTGGCCGCCTCCGCTGCCCACTGCGCGAACGGTTCCCACGTGCCGTCGCATCTCGTCGTGTGCACGCCATTCGTCAGCGCGAGCCCGCAACTGTGGTTTGGAGCTAGGAGCGTGTTCAGGTGCTCCGTCTCGGTGAGCAGCATGGAGCTGTTGCAGTTGCTGCAGCGCCACGCGTGGACCGTCATCGGGCCACCTTCGTGGGCTGCATCGCGACATACGCAACGAGGATACGCCACGCCTCGTCGACGCCGCTTGCTGCCTCTGCCGCATAGCCGTTCTTTCGATGTTGCTCCACTCGGCTGAGCTGCAGCACCGAGAGCGCACCATCTTCGGCTTTCATTTCGAGCCGGAGTCCGAAGAATCCGCCGCGCGCGAGGTCAAGGTTGATGTCGAGCTCACCACGACGCACGCCCTCAGCCTTCATCTTCTTCGCCGTGAGCATCCCCCGCTTTCCGCCGTTCGGCACGGCGTAGCATTGTCGCAACTCGGGGAGACAGTCGCCGTCCGGTCCATCGATCTTTGCGAAGAGCGCGCGCTGCTCGCGCGCCTCGGGATCGTCACGCTTCTCGCCGCGCCGCGACCTCTTATCGCCCGCGATCGCAGAGACGATGGCGTTTGGGCCCGGCACGATCGCAGCGCTTACGAGCGCAAATGGCAGACCGATGGCATCGCGCTGCGCTTTCGCACGCGAGAGCAGCTCGGCGTCGGAGGGGCGAGGCGAGAGGCTCATGCGGCCGACTGGTGCGCGCTGCGCCACTTCATCGTGCCGCCGCAGTTGGGGTACTCGCGGGCGTGATGCTGCTGCGCCATGTCGCGCGCGTACGCGCCGCCTTTGTGGTCGACGAACGTTTTGCGGAGCACGGCCTTCGTGCTCGAGAGCCGGAACCGACATCCGCACTCAGGGCAGCCGTAGAGAACCGTGTACGTCATAGCTGCGCCGCGATAATCGTGCGGTGCCACTGCGCGTCGGCGAGCAGCAGCGACAAGTAGCGCGCGCACTTCGTGTCGTTCGGCGAGCGAGAGACGACCTCGAGGAAGGCTTCGGCCTCCGCGAGCTGCGCATCGTCCGCCCGCGCGGCGACGACGGGATAGATCGGCGTGCGCGGCGCTGGCGCGTCGTCCGCGTGCGACTCGACGGCGGCGGCACTCACGACGGCACCTTCGCGTTGGGCATATCGGATGGTGAGAGGTAGGACGGCAGGCCGTACCAGACTTCGTATCGCAGCCGATTGACGGCGAGCGCGACGAACGGCCCCCGCAGGCATGGCCAGTACCCGACCTGAAGTCCGAACGCGCGCACCTGCAGCACGTCGCCCGACGGCAGAGTCCTGATATGGCTCTGTCGAACTCCCCAGCGCAGTCGGCGCACGCTCACGACGCGCCTCCCGCCTTGAGCCGCTTCGCTTGGAGGATCGCGAGCGCGGCGATACCTACAGCGGCGTCGGCGACAATCGTGCGCCCGTCGTTGTCGATGCTGGCTTGAAGATCGCGCGTGAATTTGTGCGTCTCGGCGCGAATGATGTTCTCCCACCGCTCACGCCTGACGAGAAACCCTAGATGATCCTCGTGCGGCGTCCACGATTGCGTCTCCAGTCGCGCGACTTCGGCGAGGACGGCGGCGAGGATTTGCGCGTTATCCACTGTGACAAGCTCGCGTACCTGGTCACGTAGTCTCCGCGCTTGAAAATCTCGCTTCTCTTCGGCAGTCATCTTCCGCGTCGACCACGTACCGGAGACTTTGTCGTAGTCAATCGCGGACAGTTCGCGCGGCTCGTCGCTGGCGACTCCACGCTCAGCCTTGAGTTGCGCAGCGACTCGACCGAATCCGCCGAGTACTGCACGCAATTCGTCGTGTCCGGCTGGCGCCTCGCACGCATCATGGCAACTCCCGTCGTCTCCGGTCAGGCACTCTGGATCGCCCTTCGGGCACGGGTCGAAGTCGCTGGCGCTCATCGCACACCCCCGATCTGCGCGGTGGCTGTCTCGGCGAGCGGCTGCCGGTCGCCGTCGTCCGCAGGCGCGGCCACGTAGTGCTTCACGAATTCGTGTTTCATGTAGGATTCTTTTTTGAGGTCGCGCTCCGCGATCGCCAGCAATCCGCCGACGCGGTTGATGGCTTTCCACTCGCGAGCGTCGAACGTGTCTCTGGGGAGAAAGCGCCACGGCGTGCCGGCGATCGCCGAGAGGACTTTGCCCCACGCGACTTCGCCCGGCTCGTCTGATGCGGCGGTGCGCGCGCTGCGGCTTAGAGCAGCAGGAAGCCCGTTCCCTTGTCGATCGGCGAAGACCTTGCGGATCATCGCCTCGAGAAGACGCGCGTTCGGCTTCGCGGGGTCGTTGCCGTTGAGCAGATACTCCTCAAGGGCCTTGTCGACTTCGGCTTCCGTCGCGCCGAGCGAGTGGATGCCGCCGTATTGCCAGGCGGTGAGGCGCGCTTCCCACGCCGCGCGACTCCCGTTCAAGCCGGCGAGGAACTGTTCGCGTGCGGTGAGAAGAGAAGTACTTGTAGTGTTATGTGATGTAGGGGGTGGAGGCTCCGCGGAGCCTCCACGGAGTGACGGCTTGGAACTCCGCGTGATTTTCTGTTGCGGCTCCTGCGTTTCCTCCGCCGACTTGTCGCGATTGCGCTCATGCCAGCGCTCGCGCTCTTTCGCTAACTTCTTGAGATGCTTGCCGTTGACTTCGTCCCACTCGATGAGTTTGCCGGCGGCATCGAGGAAGAGTGCGCGATAGTGAGGCGCGAACGCGTACGGCATACCACGCCATCCAGCCCACTTTTCGAGCAGTCCATCCGACACCGATAGGTCGCCGTCAGGGCGATGCTCGCTGACTTTCGCGAGGAGCATCACATGGAGCCCGACCGCAGCCTCCGCGGAGACTCCACAGGAGTCTGCGAGCTTCCAGATGCGAGGATCGTCACCGATGCTCGTGTCGACGGCCACCCACTGCGTCATTCCACCACCGTCCATACCGTCATGAGCGCGGTGCCAGTGGAATTCAGCCGCTTCTCTTTCAGCGCGCGGACGCGCCCCATCTTGAATAGATCGGTGCGACGCTTGCGCACGGTCGACGGCGCGTACATGCGGAACTCGGGGAGCCGCTCGAGCTCTTCGTCGGTGAGCGGTCCGTGATGCCGCAGTGCGGCCATGATGTCCGCTTGCAGCTCGCTCAGGCGCGGCTCTACGGCCAGCGCGGCGGCGCGTGAGGTAGCGCCGTCATTCCGCCGCACCATGCTCTTGAGCGGTCCATCCTGCGCGAACTTGAGGGGCGCTTGAGGCGCGAAGAGCCCGAAGTCCAAAGGCGCCACGTTGCGCGTCGCTGGCCCTTCCGCGTCGGACGTGTGCCGTCGGGAACTCATTGGGCGGCACGGGTGAGAACGACTATTCCTGGCATAGCGAAATCCCGATTAGGCGACAGGTAGGACGCGGATATCTAATTGTGAACCGATAGAGATGCAATAGCGAACACAATTAATTGGAGCGCGGCGAGAGGGGTAAGGCACCCCCGCTCGCCGCTCCTGCGCTACTGCTTGCACTCCTGAATCCACACCTGCGCGACCATCGCACTGATCGCTTCGGACGTCATGCGCAACCCAGAGCCGTTCTGCACCACTGGCACGATGTCGCGGCAGACAAACTCCACGATCGAGACGTACAGCGGATTCGTGTACATCCCGCCGCGCGCGGGCTGGCCGCCGATGTGTCCCACGTGCGCGCTGCTAGCCGGCGGAGCGCCCGTCTCCTGCGGCGGCGGGACATACGGGGCTGGCGAGGCCGGAGAAGGCTGCTGCGCGGGCGGTGGCGCGCCATTCCCGCCGGCGACGCGCACCGTGCCGTACTTCTCGCCGGCAGGTTGTTCGAGCGTCAGTGTGACGTCCTTCACGCCCGGTCGCAGTTTGACGTTCACCTTATCCTGTCCGGGCACCGTCGGCAGCACGGACGGGATCTCCGCGATGACGCCTTTCTGATATAGCTCCGTCAGGGTGTCAGACGCCTTGCCGTTGAGATAGAGCAGGTCGCCGTTGTCCATCTTGAGCCGCGTCTGCGGGCCATACTTCGGATCGTTCGGCGGCACGGCATCGACGTACTTCACGGCCAGGCGAACGGGCAGGTTGGGTGCGAGCTTGAGTGTAGCCATTGGGTGTCCTAGGGTTGAGGCAGAGTGGAACGGGTGGAGCGGGGAATTACGAAATGCGAACGTGTGCGCCGCGGACAATCGTGCAGCCAGGGAAGTCGCGCTGCATCTCCGTAGCTGCATACGCCGAGCGAAGTGCATCGACGGCTTTGTTCATCGCGGCCGGGCGGTCCTTCTCGTCGATCGCCTGTAGCTGCTCGATCGTTTCGCCGTCGAGGTCGCGCCAGCCCAGCGCGTCCGCCTCATCCATGAGCTCGACGTACCGCGCCTGCATCGCGAGGAGCAGCGCGTTCGTGTCGATCGTCGCGCTGCGCGTCACCGTGATGAATCGCGCGATCGGCGACGGCTCTGGCGCGTAGGAGTCTGGATCGCGCGCGTCGCGCGAGCGTGTGCATTCATCCGCAGCGTCCGCGATCGCGAGCAGATCGCCCGGCTGGTAGACGTGACGCAGTGTCTCGGGGTTGTTCTGGATCCGCACCGTGCACGCAGGCGTCTTGCTGCTCGTCAGATTCGCCGCCGCGAGGCACATGCCAGCGTACTGCTTGAGCGACTTCACCGCATTCTCCCACATGCGCTCGCGCTGCAACATCGCGGAGGCTTGCGCGCTGATCGCGGTTTTCATGCCCTTCGCGATCTCGGCATTCGCGGAAAACTCTTTGCACTTGAGGCCGACGCGCTCGATCTTCGATTTGAAGTCGCCTTCGGCCTGCTCGAGTACCTGCGCAAGCGCGGGCGTCAGCTCGCCCCCGTTGGCAATCACCTCATCGGCGTGCTCTTCGATCCATTGATCAACGGTCGCGAGGGCCGTTGCGCGATCGAAGAGCGAGACGGTTGGCGTGCGCGTGGTGCCGTGCGCGGGTGTGGTTGCGGTCGTCATTGTAATCATGTCCTTGTGGTGAAAGGGAACTACTCGTCCTGCATGTCGAGCCAGCGATCGTCCGCCGCGTCGGATGCTTCCCGCGCGTCGATCTCGCGCGCTTGCTCGGCGGTCATGCCGTCGGGCAGGAATTCGGGAGGGCAGGGCGTCTCGCGGAGACGCGCCATGTTCGCACGCGAGACTGCCATCTCTTCGGCAGTCGGAATGGGGAAGGAGAGCCGATACAGCGCGGTGTTGATCATGCGACGCCCCTCATTTTCAGAATCGCCGCTGCTGCCTTTCGCATCGAAAGCGGCGAAGAAAATTTCCGCTGGTTCTCCGGATCGCGTGAGCTAACGACACGCTGAAGCTCAGCCGTCGTTAGCTCATTCATGCGAAGGCGGAGTGCTATCGCGTCGTTGGTGCCCTTGCGTTGGCAGTTCACGTGGCCGCCGTAGAGCGCGCTTGGCGCTTCGCCGTCAGTGCGATGCGAAGCGGGGCGTTCGTGTCGACGATGTACGCGCCAGCGAGCGTGCAACTCTCCGTGACTGCGTATCCCTGCGACCGGAGGCATTCAGCCGTCGCGCGCTGTCGCTCAGCGTCGCGTGGCTTTTTCCCGAGAATCAATCGCGTATTGCCCGTCTGCATATCCTCCCTCCCGTGTCTGTGGAAACCGCCGACACAATAGAATATAATAGCGTCCTCTATTAAAGCAATAGGGGACGCTATTAATCATTACAGGCAGTTGTGAGGCCGCGACGGCCGGGGAATTACACTGGAGCCGTCGCCCGGTCGGGTTCGCTCACGACGTGCGCGCGCAGCAGCTCAGCCGCCGCTACGGTCTTCTGCTCCGCCGCCGTGAGCACGTAGCCCTTGGCGAGCATGGCCAGCGGATACTCGTAAAACGCTGCCAGATCGCCCAGCCGCGAGAGGGAGAGCGCCGTCACCCCGGTTTCGATGAGATGGTAGGTGGGCTGCGAAATGCCGATGCCCGCCGCCACCGTGTACTCGGACATCCCCAGCCGCTCGCGCAGTTCGCGGAGCCGTCCAGGGAGCTTCAAGCGGAGCGGCGCAAACGCGGGTTTACCAGACGCTGACGTAGGCATTTCTTGCCTTCTCTTGCGTACTGCCGCTTTGGTCATAGTTTCAACTATTAACAGAGAAGCGCGCGTCTCGATTCGCGCGCGAATGCGATCGCGGCCGTCCGTGGCGTATGTCGTTTCCATTATCAAGTTAATAGCGATGCCTATACCAGACAAGAAAGCGGCGAAGACGCGCGCGCGAGCGCGTGCGTTCGATCCCAGCAATCTCGCCTTGCTGATACAGCAGCGACATGATGGGAATATGGCCGCCGCCGCGCGTCACACAGGCATCGCGCAGCCGACGCTATTCAACATCATGAAGCGAAAGTACCACCCGCGCGCAGATACGCTGGCCAAACTCGCGCGCTCATTCGGCGTGACGTTCGATTTCATATCGGGCCGTAGCGAACGCGCGCACGACGACACGTTCGAGTCAGGCGCCTATGCGGCCATTCGCGTGATGCGCAGGGATCTCGAGCGGCTCGAGAACATGGTGGAATCGGGCGAGTTCGGCCCCAAATCCGCCACAAATCCAACGGTGGGCGCCACGACGCCCGTGGTCCCGCCGGAGTTCTTCTCGCGGCAGGAGCGCGATCCCTCTATCTCCATTGAGCCCAAGCCCAAGCGCGACACCAGGAAGCGTCGCGCCTAGCAGGTCCGTTCGCGAGCTCGCGCGACGGCTTGAGCGCTAGTTAGCGATCTGGATGGGCGCCCGCGATTCGAGCGGGTCCAGAAAGTCCAAGATATCCACCATCGTTGCGATCGCTCGCGCTTGTTGCCCGCGCGTCCGCACTTCCTCTTCGAAGACCCGCACGCCCTTGGACGTGACGGCGACGAGCAGGATCACGCTCGCGCCCTCGGAATCCGCGAATGGCATTCCGTGCACGCCGCGCGGGAGCGTGTGGGCACGCGGGTCTAGCGGCGCATCCTCAAGCGCATCGTCGAGCATCTCGTTCGCAGTCGTCCGCTGCCGCCGACGTCCCCGCGGGCCCGTCGGTACGAGCGTCAGCGGTGGCCGCTCACCGGAATTCATAGAGCCCCCCCACGGTCACATCCCAGCTGTGTTTGATGCGGACTGCGAGAGAATCGCGCATCACCACCACCGAATCGCCCAGGTTCCCAACGCGAAGGAGTGCCCGCGCGTGGAATCCGGCGAATAGGCGCATCTTCGTGCCGCCCTCCGCATCCCATGTTTTTCGGGTGAGCGAATAGTTTGTCGCCGCGAACGGCGTGAATCGTGGCGTGGAGAGACCGACAAGTTTGCGCGTTTCCGTGAGCTGATCACCGAGCAGCCGATTGATTCCCTTGAGCGTGTCGATCTGGGCGTCTCTCAGCCGCGTGGCTCGCGCGCACGCATCCTCTTCGATCATCGCCGCCGCTGCCGCTGCGTTGCGCGCCTTCGTGCACGCGTTCAATTGCGTCTGAAAGTTTCTGGCAGTCGTGATCGGCACAGTCGTTCCACCCAGCGACGACATACTATCCAGTTGATGGTTGAGCGACGCGATGTAGTCACTCGTCGCCTTCGGTACGTACGCGATTCGCACGACCGAGCCCTTGACGGCTAAGAGAACGCTATCGGCGGCCTTGATCGCACGGCCCAATGATGTGACGGCGCCCCGCAACACGTGGATCGTATCGTCCTTCGCTGCGATCGACACGTGCGCCTGCGCGGTATCGCGAACCCGCGCATCGTGCAGATGCAGCCAGCCCAGCGCGACAAGCACGAGTAGGACAATTCCGAGGACACCCCAGATCGCTCGCGGGAGGCCCATCATAATACGCGCACCGCAGAGCGCAAGACGCACGAGATGATCCAGTACAGTGCGAACGCCACCGTGAGCGCCGCTCCATAGCCGACGATCACGCCGAGCGAAACCCGAGCGATGGTGAGAGGAGTGATACGAGTAGCCGTCCGTGGACCCATGCGACGCCTGCGAAAGAGGGAGACAACGCGTGTGGCCTGTGCTACATCCTGAAGACGCCGGTGGGTTACATCCCTCGCACACGCCACAGACCGAACGATGACATCATGTGCTTGCGCACTCGCGGCCCCGCATCCATGATCGGGAAGCGCGTGTGCACATTGACGTCGCCGCGTACGCCGCGGGTGGATGAAAAAAGATATATCAGAACTTGGGGCCACTATATAGCGAACGCTATTAGTCGTCAAGCAAATTTATTCGCGTCGTTTTCGCGAATCACATCACGCCGCGCGCGCGATCGGACGCACCAAGCCGAGCAGTCGAATCATGGAGACGTCTTTCGAGTCGACGAGCGTGCCGTTCGAGCTGTAGGTGCCGCTCGAGGTGTTGCCTTCGATGTTGCGCTTGTAATCGTCCCATCGCGTGATGAGTCCGCAATGCGATGCGTCGCCTTTGATACCATAGAACGCCGAATAGCCCGCGAGTTTGTTGTTTGCGTTTTTCGGGATCTTCGACGCGTCGAGCCAAAGCCCGTTCTCTTTCGCCCACGACACCCACGAATCGCAGTCGGCGTAGTTGGGCGGCACCTGCGCACCACTCGAGCGATGCCACGCGCCCAACGCAGCTGCGCACCAGTAGCCGCGGCCACTCGCGATGATGGATTCCGGCACGCCAGCATCCCGCAAATATTGATCGATCGTCGCGGAGCGGTTGGAGCCCGGCGGATGTTCGGCAATATCCATATCCAGATACGCGCGCTTCACGATCGCGAGCTGGAGCGGCGGAGTCACCGCTGGGTCGAGCCACTTGGCCGACGAGGGAATCAGGTCGGAAAACGCCACTAGCGTGTCACCTCAATTCCCCGGCTCGTATTTATGCGGCGGGAGAGACGCCTTTGCGCGCGAGGCGAGAGGCGGCGGCGTGATCACCGCGGGCGCGATCGGTGCCGGATCGACAGCGGGGGGAATGTCGGGCGCTGGCGCCGCCGGCGGAGCAGGGGGCGACGTCGGAGCGCCAGGCGTAATGCCCGCCTGCACGTTCTGATTGCTCGTCACGTTCGGATCGGTCGTCCAGCGCTTGATGCCGAACTGCGTGACGTCGAGCCCGCACATGAGGAGGATGAAACTCCCCAGCGCCAAAATGACTTCGACCGGCGGATACGTGCCGGTCGCGTAGCCGACGGCCATTACCGAGAGGATGAACATCGACGCCATGGCGATCCCATTGGCCAATCGGATGTTCGTCAACGGCGCCGTCGCGATCCATCCCCACCCGCGATGCCAGAGGAGGAGCGCGATCACCACGGCTTCCAGTACAAGAGCGACGATGAGCCCCGCCGTCGTGTAGGAGTGGTGGAGCGCCATGATCGCCCGCGCCGAGTCGATGACCGCCTCCGACTGCATCACTCTAGTGCTTCCGGCGGTACAGCGGCTGCGGCGCGCTAAACGCCGGGACTTTCGGGGTGAGCGCGACCTCGACGAATCGGCCTACCAGGTAGGCAATCGCCGTCGCCAAACCCAAGAGATATTGCAGCTTGAGCATGGTGAGCAGCCACTGCGTGACGCCGAAGGCGAGCGCACCGGCAGCGATGTTGAGGTTTGCACGCGCCCAGGATATCGCCGTGTCGAGTATTTGCATGGCTGCCTCGCTCGAGGGATGCATTGTGTTCCGTAGCGTGCGCTATCGCGTACCGAATAATAGCACACACGACTGTCCGCGATAGAGCGGACGCACCCGATTCAACGGGGATTCATGCGACGGCCGCCGTGATCGCGAAATTCATCGCGGACGCGCTGCACCGCGTTCTCAAGCGCTTGCGCAGTGGAATCCCGCGCCTCCCGCAGCTGCTGCTCGAGCCCGCGCGTCGATTGTTCGATGCGCTCGAGCGACGGTTCTACGACTTCCGCGAAACTTTGTCTCACGCTGGTCACCTCTCGTTCGAGCTCGACGATCCGGCTCCACATTTCTTCCGTTTCTTCAAACCGTTCGGGAAACTGCGCGATACAGACAGCCTTAATGACGCGCCCGACATCGGGCGTTTGCAGCATGTCCCCCAGGAGCTTGGTCAAGAGCAGCAACGTCTCCGCATCCTGCAAAAAGCGTCGCAGCCGTTCCTTGAGGAACGGTCCGAAGATGAGCCACAGAAAGCCGCAGGTGGTGAGGACGAACCCGATCCAGAGGGCGACGCCGCTCCACGTTTGCGGAAAGACGCTGCCATGCGGTTCCGGAATGACTTCCATCGCCCCCCAGACCGCGCCGGCGAGCGCCGTCCCTACACCTGCCGCCACACGCACCGTGCCTCGTCGATTCATTGGCCATGCTCGCACGGCGGAGGGTTAGAGAATGGAGAACGGGTCGCTTGCCCGGTCGCCAGCGATGAAGGAGACATCCGTTACGCGCAGCGTGCGCGCGGGATCCGTCGGCCCGAAGAGCCCGAACGTGAGTGTCGAGAATCCGTCGCCCGAAGTCTTCGCCGTCGTATTGCTCGCCGGGGTATCGCCCGCCGTCGCATCGACCCAGAGCTCGCCCCGCTGCACCGTCGAGCTGTCCTCGCTCAGGCACATGATGAACGTGTGCGTGCCGGCGGGCAGCGCTCGATTGACAGCCGTGGCCCCGTGCGTGAAGGCCGGATAGACGACGACCCAATACGGGAAGGGACTGGAGTTGCCGAAAATGTCCGTCGTCATGTCGGCTTCGAGCGACGTGCTATCCGAGTACGCGAAGACGGAGACGGGATCGTGCGCGGTATCGAACGCACCGCCCACCATTTCCATCTCCACCTTGACCCAGAACTCGCGCGCTGGAGTCGTGAGGCTGTTCAGGCCGATGCTGATCTGGTACGGGGTCGCATTCCCCTTCACCTCGATCGCGCCCCCCGTGATGACGACGTCGCTGCCGACGGTCAGCGGATCGGGCGCGGGGCCGATGGCGCCGCCGTCCGAATACTTGGCATAGAAGGCCGCGTAATCGCTTTCCGTGAACTCCTCATGCCACGGCCAGTCCGTTGGCGGGGGCGAGTCATCCCCGCCACCACCGCCGCCGTCGTCGACGGACCCTGACGGCCCGCTCACGATCAACGCGTTGATGTGCTCCATCACCGTCACCATGTAGACGACGCCCACAGCGACGCCAGTCGTCGCCGCAACGGTGTTGCCGAGTACCGCGAACGCGAGCGGGTGCGTCGCCGGCGGCGCGTTCGTCGTCACAATCCCTGAGCCGACGAGTAGGCCCGTGTTCGCGTTCACGACGCGCCAGCGAAACCCCGCGACGCCATTGAGACACACGATGGTGAGATCGAAGACCTGCTCGTCTGCGGGGCCATGCGCGGCTGCGACGCCCAAGTCCACATCAGTGCGCGAGCCGGGGCTCACACTGTCGCCGCCCGCCGAGTAGGAGAACTTGTAATTCGTATCGCCATCGTCGAGTCGAATGCCTACCTGGATGGCAGGATCGTCGAGCGTGCCGGGAATGCCACCGGGATCGGACGTCGGATCAACGTTTGTGAGCGCGCCCGGATAGTAGAGGCCCGCGAAGTAGCGCGGTCCGTCGCCGTTCGCGAGATGCGTGACACGCGCGAAGAGTCCCCAGCCGGGCGCGCCGCTCGTCTCCGACGTCGGAAAGATGAACGGCGCGCTAACAACGCCCGCCTCCTGATTCGTCTCGGCGGTGGTGTGCCAGCGATGGCGCTCCTGCGCCTCGAGCGTTGTCGGCTCGCTGCCAGAGTCGACGGGCCCCAAGAGTTCATGATTGCCGCTCGTGGTGAGCGAGAGCGCGCCGCTACCCAACCCTGCGGGAATGACGCCGGTCCCCGCCAACCAGTACGCGACGATGCGTGCGCGCGAGAGCAGATCGAACAGGTTCCCGATGCCGCCCGCGAGTGGATCATCGGCGGTCGCACCCAAGAGTTCCTTCGCTGGCCGTCCCGTCGTGTCTTTGATCGGTGGCGCTGCCATTGTCAGAGGCTCCCGTTAATGCGAACGACGCGACCGTAGGCGCTGCCGCCCACGAGGTACGTGGCGATCAGCTGCGCGTTGAGCCCCGCCAAGTCACCGGCGGTATAGACGAACGTCCCGTTCCGTGCGAGCGCGAGATCCGTCTCCTCATACAGCATCGTCATGGGACCGCCGGCCACGACCTGCGCCCAGACCTGCATCGTGACTGCGGGATTGATGAGGAGGAACGGGGCATTCGACGCCCAGCTGAACGTCGTCTCGCTCACGGTCCGCCACGGCGTGCCGTCCTCAAATGTCGGCAGGGCATTCTTCGACGCGCCCCACGTGACGTAGATGGGCACCGAATATTTATAGACGCCGGCGACGAGCGCACGGAGCCTGACTTGCATCCGCGTGCCCCGCGCTTGACTCGTGTCGGTGACGGCGCCCGATGGAATGTGACCACCATCGGTGAAGACTTGGATTGGATAGAAGAGTCCCACGATCGTGAAGGGCGAGACCTCGATCGCAATCTCCGTCGTCGCGGGATCACAGTCCCAGCGGAAGTCGACGCCGTTCTCATCAATCGGGAGCGGGTAACCCGCTTGCCACGTCGGCGCGCCTGATCCGCCGGCCGTTGGGCCAGCCGTCCCGAAGCTCAACTTCGCGCTCGTCTGCCCGTTCTTCCACGCGCAGATCTCGTACGTGTGCGCGATGTCGACTTGGATGTTCGAATCGAGAAACGCGGAGACGCCGGGCTGGAGCACCTTACCGATGCCGTTCCTAAACACGATGTGATAGGCGTCCGCATCACCCACCGTCCACGTCAGCCGGTTGCTCGCTTCGGCGGGGACGAACGCGAGCGCGGAGGGCGGCGCTGTCGGTCCCGCGCCAACGTCGACCGCTTGCACTTCCTGCACGATCATGGGCCCGCGATCGCCGTCGGGGCCGATGCCGATCCCGATGACCTTCCGGTAGTAATTCGCGCGCGTCGCCACGCCCACGATGAAGTCGACGTCATCGCCATTCCACTGGTCGCCGTCCTGCCGCTGGAGATGGTAGGAGGAATCGATCGACGAGAGCGCGGGGATCGGCGTCGGAGACGTAGCCGATTCGAACGCGTAGAGGTCGATGAACTTGGTGAGCTTGTCGAAGCGCACCTGCTGCCAGATCATCCCATCGCGTGCAGGGTCTTCGAATGCCTGGAGCTCGCCCTGTGGCGGGAAGATGAGCGGCGCGGGCCCCGTCGTGATCTGCCCCGAGAACTGGCCATTTCGCGTGAGCAGCCACTGACGATAGGCGCCCGCGATCTTGCCGCGCACAGCGATCGTGGTGCGGTGCGTGTTGATGGAGAGCGTGTGCTGATACGAGATAACGCCGAACGCCTGATCCTCATTGTAGTGCACGCCATTGGCGAGATACCCGGCCAGATCGCCCAGCTGGACAAGCCAGAAATAGAACTGTTCGATCGCTTGATCCGCTGGTGGCTGCGCGAGATCCGCGACGGCGGCGTCTGCCATCCTCTGCGCTTCCTCGGCGGTGTCGATATTGCTTGAGGAGCCCTCGCCGATCTCCATGTAGCGGCGCCCGAACTCCGCGATCGAGCCTGCGTCCGACGCAATTGCCGACCCAATCACCAACGATGTCTTATTCTGGTAATTCACCTTGGCGACATTGATGATGTCTGCGTCGCTGATCGCGAGCTTCTGGACGTTGAGATACTCGCTCGGCCCAATCGTGAAGTCAGGAACGGTCTTCGCGCGATCGACGGAAAAGAAGGTGAGCCGCGAGACGCCCGACGAGTCGTAGCGATAGCGCACGTCCCAGCCGATCTGGAGCGCGAGTGCGCGAAGCGCATCGAGCAAGCCGCCCGTGGCCTGGTCGTACGGGAGGATGTTCCACGTCGGCGAGACGGGCGTGTAGAGCGTCACCGTGCCCGCGCCCATGTTGTCATCCAAGATGCGCTGCATCTCGGCTTCGACGGGCACGCCGCCGGCGGCGCCGTACGTGCGCACCGTCTCGATCTGCGCATCGAGGAGATAGCTCCCCTGATCCGCGATCGTGAGCGTCATCGGGGAGGATGCCCAATCGGCATCCGTGATCTGCCCCAAGAACATTTCCTTCCAGTCGCCCGAGACGGGCGCGACGTCGGGCAGCGTCACGGCGGTGGAGATGCGGATCGCGCGTCCCAAGTCAAGCAGCGGAGCGTAGTCGCCCGCGCTCAAGTTGAGCGGCGAATCGGTGATGAGTGGGGAAAGCGAGAGTCCGCCCTGCTCGCGCGTAAGCGTGACCGAGCCCGTAGCCGTAGGCGCGTCGATCGTCTCGCCGAACGTGACTGACTCGACGTAGTTGACGTCACCTTCGTCGGTAAGATCGCGCCACGCGTCCGCGCCGTCCTTCACCTCGACGCGGAGATAGAAATTCGCGTGATCGGAGGCGAGCAAGTCCCGCTCGTCGCTCGTGATGGTGCGCGCCATTACTTCTCGATCAATGTCAGCGTGGCGACGCGCTTGAAGGTCACGCCGTCCTGCGTGTACGGCGTCGATCCGATGCGCGCGACGACCGGCACCGATTCGCCGCCGACGAATTCACCAGTGGCCGTGAGCGAGGCTTCGAGCCCCACCAGCGTCTTGAGCGCGGCCAAGTCTGCTTGCGGCATCGAGCGGAGCGTGAACGTCCACGTGCGTTTCGCCCCGCGGATCCCAGAGCGGTAGGAGCCATCGAACGCACGCGCGGACTCGCCGACGTACGTGGGCTCGCCCTCGGTCGCGCCGGCGGTCTGCACTTGGAAGTCGGTGCCATCGAGCGTGAGAAAGGCAGACATTTACGCGTCCACCAGATAGCCGCCGCGAAGCCAGCCGTGATAGCCGCCGCGGTGCATGAGAATCGACGGCGATGCGGTGACGTCGGGCCACTCGCCGCTCCGCGTCCAGCCGGGCGAGTGCTGCAGCGTGCCGTCCGAATTGTAGGAATCGCCGTCGACCATCCATTCGCCGCCCGGCGTTTTCACGACGAGACACCGACCGTCTGCCCCTTTGTTGAACGACGACATCCAGTCGGCGTTCCACATCGCGCCGACGGGCGCCTCCCTGAGCGTCATCTCTTCGCGGGTATCTGTGCGCCTGTAAATGACCTCCGAGAATAGCTGCCACTGGTCATCGGCGAGAAAGCGATAGCCGCACGCGCACCGCTTGGGCCATTGCCGATCACGATGCGGCGGCGCGCCGCTGCTCGAGATGCGCCACGTCCCATTCGCTGCGCGGCGTACGCGCACGACATCGAACGGGCGGCTCGCATCGTGGTAGCCGAAGGGCAGGGGACACGCGCGCGTCTTGTCCGATGAGGACACGTAGCGCCTGAGTGACCGTTGCGCGCGCCCCGTCGGCTCGAGAACGAAACAGCGAATGCTCGGCATCGTCTCTCTCCTATCCTCTCTGGAATGCCGCGAGGACGTCCATCGAATTCCCTGTGAGCTGCCGTGAGCGCTTGCGCACGACGAGCTTGAGCTCGTCGAATGCCTGCTCCATCGTCTGCCCGTCCTTCGCCATGACCGTGACGTCGCCGAAGTTGTAGTGCTCGTGCACCACGACTTGCCGCGCCGGCGTGGACGCGCTTTCGGGGAACAGATTGAGCGGCGACGAGCCCACGACGCCGTTCGAGCTTTGTCCGACATGCGTCGGCGTCGCGCCGAGCATCCGATCGAGCGCATCGGCCACATCGCTCGCGGACACGGACAGCCGCGTGAGCGAATCGGTGGGCTTGTCGAGCGACGACTCCAGCGATGCCGTGAGCGATCCGGGCTGCGGGCCCAAGAGCTGATGGACGAGCGCCAAGAGCGGCCCCGTGGTATCAGGCGGACGCGTGGGCGTCGTGTCCGTCGGCGGCGGCGGTGGCGGCTGCACGATGGGCGTCGTCGGCGTGCCCGGCGGCGCTTGCGGCAGCTGCGAGTTGAATTCGGTGAGCGCGCGCTTGAAGCCCGCGGGCACGTTGAGCAGCGCGTCGGTGACACTCGACGCGGCAGAACTCAGCGCGTTGAGATCATCCGCCGTGGTGCCCAGCGCATCCAGCAAGTCGGCGACATTCGCGAAGCCACCCAGATCGCTCAACGCGATCGTGCCGGCCTTGATACCGTCGACAAGATGCTGCAGCGCCTGCCGGAGCGCGGTCGCGCCCTGCTCGTTCGCCGCCTCCAAGGTCTGACCAATCGTCGGCGCCACCTTCGCGATGGCGTCGATCTGATCCTGCAGCGTGCTCGCGGCGGTCGTCGGCTTGCCACTGATGGCGTTCTGCACCGAGATGAGCTTCTGCTGTGTGCTTAGGTCATTGCCGAGCGTGGTGATGATCTTCGCTTCCAGCGCGAGCGCATCGCCGAACGCTTTGAGCCCGACGAGATTCCCTTTGCTGTCCAGCAGCGTGATGCCGAGCGACTTGGCCGCTGCCTCTGCCTGATCAAGCGAGAGCCCGAACTGCGAGAGCTCCGTCGAGAGCGCGTCCTTGACGGCCTTCGTCGGATCAGTGACATCGAAGCCGCCAGCGCTGTTTTTCGCGACGAGATCGTGGAAGGCTTGCGTCGTCGTCTGCGAGATCGCGCGCGCCAAGTCATCGATCCGGCCGGCCGTTCCCGCCTCACGATCCAGCGACCCCTTCAAATCCTTGAGCGCCTGATTGTTCGCCTGAAGGATCTGATCGTGCTCCTTGTCCAGCGCGCTCGGTCCGAAGAGCGTGCCGAGCACGGAACCGATGGCGCCAACCGCGCCGACGATATTGCCGATCGAGCTGATGGAGGCGATGACGCTGTCGAACCCGCCGCCACGACTGAGCGCATCGATTTCGTGACTCAGCTTGATGGCCGCGTCGACGCCACTCGCGAGTCCTTCGGCGAGCTTCGCCACCGCGTTGTCGGTCCCCAGCGCCGCCGTCGTGGCGCTCGCGAACGCCGCCGTGAGGCGATCGAGCTTCCCAGTGGCGCTGAGGTCCTCGAATCGCTGTTGCAGCGCGTCGAGCGAGATGCCCAGCTTGCTCGCCGCCGCCTGAATCTTGAAGAACGTGTCCAAGTCCCCCTGCGAGGGATTGGTCAAGTCCATCGTCTTGGCGAGGTCGTGGAACTGCTGCGCGAGCGCGTCGATGCCAGCTTGTCGAGTGATCTGCGCACCGATCTTGTCGCCTGCGAGCGCCTGGATATCCGCCCGCGTGAGCGTGGCCGTAAGCGTGTCGACCGCATTCGAAAGCGACAGCTGATCCACGAACACCTTGAGTCCCAACTCTGGCTTGGGCAGCTTCGCCAGCATGTCGCGCACGTCGTTCGCGATGAACGACACGTCGTCGGGGTCGAGCCCGATGGCGACGTTGATCTTGTCCTGCGCGACGCCCGTGCGCGCGACCTCGGCGAGCATCGCCGAGAGCGCAGCCTTCTGCTGCTCGATGGAGATGTTCGACTTGTCCACCGTGGCGCGGAACGCATCCTCGGCGTTGCGCGCCTTCTGGTAGGCGACCTGCGTCGCGATGCCGGCGAGCTCGATATCACGGAGATTCCCCGTCGCGCTCACGCGCTCGAGGTTGAGCTGCTGCGCTGCCGCCTGCTCGGCCGCCGCGTGCACGGCTTCCAGCCCCTTCGCGATATCCGCGACGACGCCCGCCGCGGCGTCGGGGTCGACCGTGATGGCCTTGATGTGCCCATCGATATCGATTTTGAACGCGCCCGAGTTGTTCACGTTCGAGCCGATCTGCGCGGCGACCGTGGACTGGAGCGCCTTCTGCATCGCACGCAGCTTCTCGGCATCCAGGCTCGTCGAATCGCCGAGCGCCTCCAACTGACGATTCACACTCGCCAGATCCGTGAGCAGGGACGCGCTCAGCTTCGCGTTGGACAGCTGCGCCAGCGGACCGCCAAGGTTCTGCGCTTTGGAGACCAAGGCCGTCACCTGGCGATCGAGCGCGATGACCGACGGCGAGAGCTGGTCGAAGATGTCGCCCAGTCCGGCCTTCCCCTTGTTCTCCATCTGCGTGATGGTGGTCTGCAGATGCTGGATCGCGGCGTCCAAGACACCCGTGCTGATGTTCGGAAGCGGAATGCCCTTGGACGCGATCTCCTGCAGCCCGGCGAGCTCGTTCTTGAGCGCCGTGAGCGAGCCGTGGATTTTCCCCGTGGGATCGACGGTGACGAACTTCCCCGTGCCTTGGAGGAGCGCGTTCACCTGATCCTGAAACGCCTTCGCGTCGGCGGTTGCCTTCACGAACGCCTTGTGCGCGGCCTCGGCGGCGGCGGTCGTCGCATCGATCTGCGCTTTCGTCGCGTCGTTCGCGCTCTCGAGTTGCGCCTGCAACGCCTGCGAGCCCGTCTGGCCGCCGGTCGCGTCGTCGCCCGTGGCGATCGTCCGTCCCAGCTGCGAGAAGAATCCCTCCGGCGGGTTGGCCGACGCGCGCAGGTCGTCGATCTGCTTCTGCCGCGCCGCGAGTTCGTCGCGCAGCTGGTCGGTCTTGATCTGGAGTTGCCGTTCGGACAGCCCCTCGAGCGAATGCTTGAAGTCGTCCAGCCGCTGGGCGGCTTCGCGACTCGCTTTCGTCAGATCATTGACCGCGAACGCGATAGCGCCCAGAATGACGCCCACGAGCGCCGTGCGGCCCAAGAGATTGAGGCCCGCTGCGAGTGACGACGTCGCGCCGGCGGCTGCGGTGAGCCCCGTGGTGGCGGTCGCCGCCTGCGTGCCGATCGTCGTGAGTGCCGTGGAGGCGATGCCCTGCTTCAAGATGCCGAAGGCGAGCGCCATCGCGCCCGTCGCCTTCGTGAGTCCCGCGAAGACGAGCGCCAAGGGGCCGAACGCCGCCGCCGCCGCAAGCACGACGGTGAGCGTGTTCGTCACGAACGGCGGCAGCGACGCGAAGGCCGTCGCCATCGCGCCGATACCGCTCGCGACAGAAGTCAGCATCGGCGAGAGCGCCACGAACGCGCGCTGCAGCGTCTCGCCGATCGGACGCGCGGCATCGGTGACCGTGTGCCCCAAGAGGCTCATCGCAGTCCCGAACGCATCCGTCTTTTTCGCCGTGTCGTTGATCGTCGTCGCCGACGCCGCAACGTTGTCGGTGAGCTGCTGGATATTGAGCGAGCCGTTCCGCACCGCCTCGGCGATCTGCGCCGCCTGGCGCGGGCCGAAGATGCGCGAGGCGAGATTGATCGCGTCGGCATCCGAGCCCGCAGTCTTGAGCGAATCGATCAGGAGCTGCAGCGCGTGCGAGCCGTCGATGCCCTTCTCGGCGAACTTGGAGAGCGACGTCTGGAGCGTCGTCAGAATCGAGTCCGCATCGATGCCGTTCTTCTGGAACTGCCCGATGAGCGCCGCCGACTGGGAGAAGGTGAGCCCGAACTGCTGGAGCGCCGGCGCGAAGTGGCCCAGCGAATCCGCGAGCGAGCCCACGGTCGTTCCTGTCGCCTGTGACACTTTGAACAGCGTGTCCAGACTCCGCACCTGATCATCGATCGAGATGCCCCACGCCTTGAACGCGCGCTGCGTCGAATCGACGTTGCCGGGCAGCTCCGTGCCGGTGATGCGACTCAAGTTCAGCACCTGCGTCGCCAGCGCCTCGAGCTTGGGGCCAGTCGCGCCGGTGGCCACCTCGATCCCGCTGATGGCTCGTGCCGTGTCGTCGGCGGAGTTGGGGAGCGACCGGAAGAGCCGCGAGAAACTCGACTCTAGTGAGTCGAGCGAGGCGCCGGTGGCGCCCGTCGTGACCTGAATGCGATCGAGCGCTTTGGAGATTTGCTCCGCTGCGTCGACCGCTTTCCTGGCGCCCGCCACCAATGGCGCCGTGAGGACGAGCGACGCTTCGATGCCGATCTGTGTGAAGTCGCGGCCCAGCGAGCGGAGCTTGGAGCCCACCTGCGTGAAGCCGTTCGCGAACTCATTGCCGGCGGCGATGCCTGCCTCCTTGAGTCCGTTCACCAGCGTCGTGCGCACCTCCGGTGACAGCGTCTTCTTCGCGTCGAGCTTGGAGATGCTGTTGAGCAGCGCGGTATTGAATGCCGTCGCCGACTCCGTACCCATCTGCTCGAATTGCGGACGCGTGATGGAGCCACGCGCCAGCGCCTCGAAGGCTTGGGCCTGGCGCTGCTCGAAGGTCTTCTGCAGCGCCGACACGACGCTCGCCGCTGCGTCGGTGCCGAACTTCGTAAACTGGCCGAGCGCGTTGCGCGGCGGGGCGACCAACACCGCCGCCGCCGAGCGCGCGAAGTCCTTGGCGGAGTTGAGGGCGCGCGCGAATCCCGCCTCCATCGGAGCCGGATCCGCCGCAAGCTGTGTGACCAGTCGGTAGATAGTCGCCACTCGGCCCAGCCCCCCGATGGTGCGTTCGATCGAGCGTTACGGTTCGCGTGTCCTCTCGCGTGTCACCGTGGCGTCTCGATCACGGGAGTCTTTGAGCCTTGACCTTTTCCTTCGCGGACGATTTCCTGCGCGAACGCGGCGCCGTCACGCTCCGCCTGTTCGTCCTGCTCGCGTTCGCCTTGATGCTCCTTCCATGCGTAGTACGCGGCGATTTCCGCCAATTCCCACGCCGGTACGTGGTCGAGTTCCGACGGCAGTCGGTGGAGCTTTTCGATCGCCAGTTCTATTCGGAATCGGCGCCACGGCCGGCAGTCTAGTTTCCCTCGATCTCCTCCTGATCCTTCTTCGTCATGCCGTTCATCTCAGTGCAGATGAGATAGAGACGGTCCATGACGGCGGCATTCTTCCGTCCGAGCCACGCGGCATCCTCGTCGGAGAACTGGCGGTTCCCATGCTCGTCGACCGCCATACGCGCGACGAGCGAGGCGCGCACGTTCTTGTTCTTGAGGTCGCCGTTCTTATCGCGCTTCATGTCGAGCTCGTACGCGTCGCGATCTTTCGACGTGAGGCCCTTGAGCGTGATGAAGCCATTCCACTCGGGCACGTCGACGTCGCGCGTCTCCGTATCGTTTGCGGACATGATCTCGCGATTCGTGAGGCGCTTCCGCGTCTTGCTGCCGCTGACGAGGGTCGGGCCGCTGCTCGCGAACTCGTTCTCGTTCGTCTCCGTTACTTCGGTCTGATCGCCTTCCATAGCCGTTGCTCCCTGAGCAAGGTGAGTGCGGTCTCGCGCGTGACGCGCACGCGTACACGCGCGAGCCGCGTTTCAGTGGTGCGTAATCGTCTGCTAGTGCAGCGGGCCGTCGCCCACAATGACCGCCGGCGCCGCACTTGCGAGGGCGTAGGTGATCGTCGGAACGCCCGTCGGCGTGAGGCCGATCGTGATGGTGCCAACGCGCACGGCCTGCGAAAATCCGTCGGTGCCGTTGTAGAGCACCTTGATGAACACGATGTCGTTCGACGCCTCTGCGTCGTTGAGCGCATCCTGCCCTGTGTCGCCTGCCGCAATGAATCCACCCAAGGTCCACGACTGGTCGCGTGGGCCGTAGGTGACGATCTGATCCGCTTCCATGAACACGGCCTCGGACGTCGAGTTGCGCGTCGAGGTTTTTCCGATCTGGTTCATCTTCGACAGCGGCGCATACGTGCCCGCCACCGGTGCGTCATCCGTTCCGGTATTCGGCGCAACGCTGATAATCGCGGCGGAGCCGAGGAACGTGGTGCCGATTGCCATGGGGAGTACCTCCTACCTACAAAGCGAGTAGTGCGCGCGGGCTTACGACGCGGAGGCGTCGCCCGTGGAATGCGCGGTGTCGGTGTGGACGGCGCTCAGGGACCTCCCCATCGCGCCGACATCGTGGACCCCAACGGTCGCCGCTACGTCGCCACGTCCATGGCGGCGCGCGCGCAGTCGGGCAGCGCCCTCGCTCTGCGGGTGCGCGGACGCACGGGCTGCCAGCTTCCTCACACGCGAGGCTGCCGTCATTGCCGATGCATCCTCAAACACGAGCCTCAAACATTCGACTTATCGGCTTTCGGGTTGCGTCCGAGAGGCGTTCTGATCGTCGGCCGATAATTCTTGTCTTCAGGGACGTTGATCTTGTCGTGCAGTTCCTGCTCGCGCGCGGCTTTGAGCTCGGCGAGCGTGGGCCCAGATGTCGCGGACGCCGGCGGGTTGAGGATGTCGTGCAGCTCCTTCTCGCGCGGCGTCATCGGGGGCGCAGATGCGCGCTCATGAGAGGCGCGCTTCTCGGCGACGTGCTTCTCGGATGCGTGCGGCGCGCTCTTCTTCGGCTTGTTCACGAGGATGACTCCGGTCTCCGTGGTGGACGTGCTCGACCGAAGGTAGGTGGCTCGACCTCAGCCCCTTCGGGAGTCTCCTGCCCAGGCGCCGGCGCGATGTTCGCGCGCGCAGCATCCACGGTAGACGTGTCCGATGCAGTTGCAGGCGCGAGTGATCCTCGCAGCATCTGACACTGTACCAATATAGCATCCGCTATGGCGCCGAGAGCAACGGCCTGGCGCATCAGGCCATCGATCGCGTGCCGCGTTTCGTCGTTCGTCATTCCTGTCGGCTCGTGATGGCGTAGTCGGCGATGCCGTGCAGCGTCTCGCCGTCTTGATCCTCGGTGATCGCGATCAGCTGGAGCGAGCCGATGACGTAGCTGAATCCCGTCATCGCGATGGGCTGCTCGTGGAAGAGCCCATAGAGCGCATCGTAGATGGCGAGCATTTCCATGTTGCCGAGTGCGAGCGCGTTCCGACCCCAGAAGTGGATCTGCTGCCTGGAGGCGTTGCCCGGTTCGTTGAACAGGTCGTCGCTCGTCTCCTGCGCGAGGCCGAGCACGCAGTAGGGAAGAGGCGAGTTTGGCGGCACGATCGTGTTGTAGACCTTGTCGCCGGCGAGGATGGCATCGAGCGCGGCGCTTCCCTCGATCGCCGTGACCATGGCAATCGTGAGCGGCGGGAGCGTGGATCGACGCGTGATCATCGGCTATCCCTCGAGCGCGCGGCGGAGCGCAGCGTCGAGCTCCGATTTGTAGCGCGGCTCTTCCTCGAGGAACGCGATCGAGAGCGACGGCTGCGCGGCCATGTGGCGCGTGCCGAATTCCACGAAGAACGGATAGAAGCTGCGCGGCTGTCCCCGCTCGTCGACGGTGCCCAAGAAGTCGGACGCGTCCCAGCCCGTCTCGAAGATGAAGCCGCCCTCCGAGAAGTCCGTGCGCACGTGCTCCGCCATGTAGAAGGTGCGCTTGGGGCAGAGATCGACTGTGCGCTGATGGATGCGCGCGGCCGACTCGCCGACGACCTTCAAGATCGCGGCGCGCGCGGCCTTCCCGCCTTTCGCGAGTCGGGCCTCTAATCCATCAATGCCGATGACTTTGACTTCGGCATTGAACTCGGCGGAGATGTACGCCACGACTCAGGTGCCCCAGTGGATGGCGCAGAAGATCGCAGCTGCGGCCAGGAGCACGACGATACCGACGGGCGCGTACCAGCCCATGCCCTTCCAGTTGAGTCCCATGAGCCACGCTCCCAGCTTGTGAATGGGCGTGAAATCCGCCATGCGCGGACGCAGGCCAATCGCTTCGACGAAATGCTGCACGGTGTCGTCGAGCAGCAGCATGAGGCCGAGCCACGCGAGCCACACAGGCGCGTCGAGCGACCACTGCAACGCGATGACCGCGATGCCCCAAAAGCCGTGATGGTATTCCTCGACGCGGCCGAGCTTCGCAAGCGACAGCAGCAGCACCAGAGCGAGAACGGCCGCGACGAGGTAGACGGTCGCCATCCCTACGCCACCCGCCGGAACGCTTCGACGGACATCACGAACCCGCCGTCGTTATAGGTGTTCTGGCCGGCAGCGGCATCGATCACGAGGCCGATTGAGTCTGGCGCGCCACCGCACACGGTCGTCGCTGAGACAGTCCCCAAGGAAGTCCAGCTCGCTCCGTTGTCGCAGGTATAGTAGAAATGCAGCGTGTCAGTCCCGTCGAAGGCGATGGCGAATCCGTTGATCTGCGCCGCAAGCCCGTTCGCTTGCAGTCCGCCCTTATCGTACGTGTTGTAGGTGTTTGCGTTGGTCCAGCGCTGCACGTACAGCGTCGGCGCTTGCCCACCAACGATGCACAGATACGAGGTCTTGTCCGTCGTCACATTTGCGACATTGGGCGCCGTGCCGCCGGCCTTTCTGACTGCGAGCCCGATCTGTCCACCGAACCAGATCGTATTGCGCATCCCCGTGATTTCATATCGCCACGCACCGGCTGCAGGAGTCGCCCGCATGATGCCGCGCATTGCGCTCGCCGACTCTGCCTGAGCAAGCGACAAAATGAGGCGCGACTTATTGAGCGAGACCGTGAGATTGCTACCCGCGTTGTAGAGGCTCCAGGCTGCTCCGGGCGAGATGCCATCGAACTCATCATCCTCAGCATTGGCCGCGGCCGGGCGCTTGTCGGTAAGCGAAGTGATCTCATTGACCAGTTGCGCAAGGCGCGCTTGCGTGAGCGCATCGCCGGTAACGAACGGGGTGATAGCCATTGGAGTTATCCCACAAAGAGAAGAGGACCGACGATCGCTGACGGGCCAACAATGTTTTGTACTGGTGGCGTGATCACCGGGTATGGCAGCGGCTGCACTCCGAGATTGCGCTGCGCTACGATGCGACCCATACCGGGATCACTGCGTCCGGGCCTTCCGCCTCGCGCCATTAGCCGTACACCTGGATGTCGGTGACCGACGCGCCGTTGTTGGCGACGACGGGCCCGCTCGTCAGGTTCATGAAGCCGACGGCGATTTTGGTCTGGCTCAGGAACTTGTTCGAGAGGGTCTGCGAGAGCGTCACGCCGATGCCGAAAATGTTGTCGGCGTAGACGATGAGAGACTTCGGGATGCTGTAGTCGACTTCGACGACGGACGGCACTCCGTCGACGAGCGTGGGATCGAACGTGCCCGTGATGCGCGTCTCCACGCCCGCATCCATCGAGTAGAGCGCGAGCTTGTGATTGCTCGCCTGTGCGCGGACGTACAGATAGTTCAGCGCATCGATGTATCGCACGACGAGCAGCGGCGGATACTTCGCGTAGTCCGGGCTGTTGATCGTGCCGAGCACTCGTGACGGCTGCTTGCCCGCATCCATCCACGCGAGATCGCCGCCCAATCCATTCGGCGCATAGAGTGCGTTGTTGCGCACGCCAATGACCCCGCTCGAGGTCGTCCACATCCCGCCGTAGTCACTCGCGCCGCCGGGTGCAGACGTGCTGTTCCGACGTGTGACGTGATCGACGATCAGTGGGATTCCCGGAACTACGGGGAAGGGGATGACCGGAGGTGGCGAGGGCGCGCGCCCGGCATTGCGTGCGTCTGCGAGATGTCGCCAGCCCCCATCGCTGCGTCCGCCACCGCCGCCTCGTCCGCCCATGGTCAGACCTCCACGGTGTCGGCGCGCTTGACGCGCACGCGGTGCGAGGCCGCGTACGTGCGCGGCTCGTCGAGTCCTGCATCGGTCAGCTCGATCGTCCAATCCGGCGCCGCGCCGTCCGGCCCGCGCACGACGTACCGCTCGGCCGCACTCGTGTCTGTCCCGTAGGGGAGGAAGAGCACGAAATCGCCTGCGGGCGTCGGTTGCGCAGCCACGATCGGAAGCGCACTGCCCGCGATCGTGAGGCGGCACTTCACCGTCGCCAAAACCGCCGGCGTTCGAACGGTCGTGCCGCCGGGCCCCCGCGTGTTCGTGAACGCGATGAGGTCGCACGCGGAGAGCATGTTCGCTTCCTGCAGCGCGCGCATGTTCGCGAGTGTCGCAGCTGGGAGTAGCGGCGCGGTCATTCTAGAACACCGGCGCGGTGACGACCGTGCGCGAGACTGCGCGCGTGGGCGTCTCGGTCGGGATCAGCGCTTGGAAATCCGCGAGCCACGAATCGCGCTTCGTGATCCACTCGTCGATCTGGGTCTGCAAATAGCTCGTCGACACATCGCCGGCGAGTGACGCCGACGCGGGCGAGAGCGTGAGACGATTCACGACATCGGACCAAGCGCGGTAGTACGCGAATTTGCGGGCGATCTTGTCGGCGGTTCCCGAGTCGCTGATTCCCGCTTCGGTCGCCTTCGCGTAGCCCTGCGTGGCGTACGCGTCGATGAGCGCGGACACGTCGAGCGAGGAGAGCGATGGGTAGAACTGCGCCCCGTCGATCTCCCCGGCCGGCGTGAGTAGATCCGCGCTCGAGAGCACGTGTTACTTGCGACCCTTCGTCTTCTTCACCGCTGCGCGACGGCCAGACTTGGCCACCGTGCCATCGGCAGGCGGCTCGCCGCCCTGATCGGGCTCGTCTCCGCCATCGGGATCGCCGCTCGCTTCCTGTGCCGCCATGTTGAGCGCGGCCAGGCCCTTCGGCGCCTCGGAATCCTCCTCTTCGTGATCGGCCCAGTGCGGCCCATCCATCGGGAAGTCCTCCGGCAACCGATCTTCCATTCCGGGCGAGTAGACGGCCCCGTTCCAAATCTTCGAGCCCGCGAGCTTGCGGCTGGTGTCGACGGGCAGTGGCGCCTTACGCGGCATGGATCGCCTCGTGTGAAATGAATCGTGATATGGAAAAGACCTTCGCGAACGGCGGGCATCGTCACCGGGCCCCTTGCGGGGTTTGATCCCGCCCACCGTCGCGAAGTACTATTGCGAACCAACCATGCAGCTATCGCTTACGCGATAGAGTTGATCACGAAAATGGCGTTCGGATCGGTGATCACCGGGAGCGCCGTCTGCCAGCCTTCCGCGAACACGCGGGGCGGCTTGTCGTCGAATGCCTCCGAGCGAATCACGCGACCGGCGTCCGCCTGGCCCGCCGCACGACCGATCGCCGTGTAGCCGACGGTGTTCTGCAGCCGGTCCAAAATCTCCGGCGCCAGCGCGGCCGTGTCGCCTAGATCGAGGCCCGGATCGCGCCCCGTCTCGGCCACCAGCACCATCACGTTCGACGGCATGAACCGGGCAGTGCCCGTCTCCGTCCGGTACTGGAGATCGTAGAGCTCGATGGGCGGAAGCCCATCCGATCCCAGCACCTGATTGATCTCGAGCAGCGACGCCCGACCCTGCGCCACCGCCAGCGCCGCGGAGACGTTGACGGTGATCTTCCCCGTCCGCGTCTTCATGATGCTGTTGTTCGCCATGATGTTGGCGACGTTGCGGCTCGTGATGATGCGGCTGATCGTGTAGCCCAACGACGCCGCCAGGTTCACCATCGCGGTGATGTCGTTGTACGGGTCCGTGGTGTTCGTGGACCATGCGGCCGATGCCGCCGCCCGCTGTCCGCCGGGATTCGGGTACGCCACATCCTCCGTGTACCCGTTATCGCCGCGCAGCTGCACGAGCGCCGACACGATCGCCTGCCACCGCGCGCGCTCCAGCCACTCCTCGAGCGGCACGTTGATCGTGAGTTCCACGAAATTCGTGATCGCAGCGATCGCGGTCTCGCTGTCGTTCTTCGCCAGGATGCGCAAGAGCGCATCGTAGTCGCGGCCCGTGAGCTCGCTGGCCTTGTCCGACTCGGCCAGATTCACTTGCATCGAGCCCACCAGCGCGCCGCCCTTCTTCTGGGTGGCCGAGTAGCGGGTACCCGCGTTCGCGATGATGCTGCGATAGCGGATGAACTCCTCGATGTAGTTGTTGTACTCGACGGTCCGATTTGGGAGCAACTCGGCGCCAATGTAGCGGCGCGTCGGCGTCCCGAACTGTGCGAGCGGGTTGCGGGCGATGAATTGGAACGCGCCCGCGAGGGACATCCGCTCGACCTGCGTGCGAATATCCATTATGCCACCCCGATGGTGCAGGTGTAGCGCGCACGAATGGCCGCCTGGATCGTCGAGGTGAGCGACGCCAGCGGGGTGGGCAGGAAGTTCTCCTTCACGACGAGGCCCGCGTACGGACGGGCGAGCTCCACGTCGTCGTTCACCAGCACATCTGAGACATCGAACGCGGTGATGTAGATGTCCACGTCCGTATCGGCGGCGGGGCCGAACGGGGCATTCGCGTTGCGTTCCGCGATCGAGCGGCCCACAACGGTGCCAGAGGGGATCGGGAGGCGGCCCGACGAATCGGCTGCGCCGAACGCCGCGTTATCCAGCTTGCCACCTGCGGGCATGAGGTACTTGCGGCCCAGACTGTCGCCAGCCCAATTCGGACTGGTGAGCGTCGGCGCCGCAGCGACCATGCTCCGTGATGTTGGTGCCATGTGTCACGCTCCTACGGGTTCCAAGGGTGATCGCGGTGTACGCGGGTCGCCCGTCGCCTGCCTCGCTTGGGATCCGCTAGGTCGCGGCCTTCCGAGGCGCGTAGCGATTGGCGATCGTGCGCTCGACTGCGCCAAGCTCAGCTTTGTCGGGCGGTTTCCGCGCCGATCCGCTTTGCCTCGCCATTGGAGTGGCCTTGCGCTCTGGGGCGTGTCCGCGACTCGATCCCGAGTCACTGGTGCGAGACTTATCGGCGCCATCGCTGGCGTCGTCGTCTGCATATAGAGCGGGCAGGAACTCTCCGTATTCTTTCTTCAGCACGGCATCGAGCGGCGTGTACTCGCCCTTGCCGTCCACACGAGCAAACGGCTTTTTCACCGTCGTCTCATTCCCATCGTTGTCCTCGACCGTGACGTCACGCATCTGGATGTCGAGGGCGTACGTCTTGGCGAGGCGCGCGAATGCCTTGCACCCCTTGACGGACAGACCCAGCGACTCAGCCACGGCGTCGAACAACTTCTCTTGCTTCGTCGACTGCACCTCTTTCGAGAGCTCGGCGTGCTGCTGGAGTTTTTCGGTGATCTGTTCGGGCGTGAGATTGAGCGCCACTAGCTTGTTGTACTCGGCGAGTGCATCGCCCTTCAGCACGACGCTGCCTTCCTCGGCGACGCGCGCGCGGAGATTACCAACCTTCTCGAGGAGCTTGCCTTTGTCGCGGAGGAGCTTCTTGGCTGCGAGCCTCGCGCCCTGAAAGCCGCCGCCTTTCGACTCGATCAGCTCATCGATGACCTCGTCGGGATTGAACGTCGTGCCTTCAACGCCAGCCGGCTTCGTGCCGGTGGTAGTGGACGTGGACGCGGGCGCTGCGGGCGTTGGCGTCGGTTCCGGTGGAACTGATACGGCCATGTGATGGGCTCCCGTTTGTGCGCTCAGCGCACGGATGCCAGGTGTGGATCAGTGACAGACTCGGACTTCATCGACACCCCTGCACTCAGGCGGGGCGGAGTAGCGTCGTCACATACCGGGAACGCTATTGAAGTAATAGCGAACGCAATAGACGCGCGCAAGATGCGGCGCGCGCATCGTCTCTCACGCGGGCACCATGCACGGCGCGCCGCAGTTGCAGGAGAACTCGAGCACGCGACTCTTCATGTGCCAGAGCGCTTCCTGTGGATGATCTCCATGCGAGTCACGCGGCAGTATGGGATGCTAGTAAATCGTCCACGTCTCCGGGCACCGTTCACAGTGAAGGAGATGCGTGGCGCGCGCCTTGTCCTTTTTCACGCCGCCCGCCGGTAGTCGATCGTACAGTTGCAATTCCCGATACATGTGCGTCGCCCAATCGGAACGAGTGTGCCGATTGGAACCCATCCGCGCGCCGACTGATCGAGGCACATATCGCAGTGCTCGCCCGGATGGACGATGTTGCGCTCTTCGCCGTAGCCGCGGGCGAGCTGCCCCGCGCGGAAGGTGACGTCGTACGTGTTGCGCGCCGACTGCGCGTAGAGGTTGCTCCGCGCCGCCAGCTGCGCCGGCGATATGCGCACGCCCGCGGCCAGATCGTCGGCCAAGTCGCTCAGGTAGGCGAACTGCTCGCCGATGCGCGACTGGAGGAGCGAGAGCTCACGCGCGCCGATACTCGAGAAGCCGCCCGCGCCCACGGCGGAGGAATAGACCTGCGTGTCCTTGATGAGCTGCTGCATCTGGCGCTCGAACTCCGCGACGCCGATCGCGCCCGACGAATATGCGGCGGCGATACCGCGCGCGTCCTGCCCAGCGCCGTCGATGGCGGCGTCTAGCGCCTTTCGCACCTGCGCGAAGGTGACGAACTGGCCGCTCGGCGCAATGAAGCGCCCGGCGAGCTCGTTCCAGAGATAGCCGATGATGCTGGGCGGCATCAGTTGTTTGGGCCGGTGGGATCGAAGCGCCAGACGTTGTCGGGCCAGCGCCGATAGCCGACGACAGTCCCATCATCCAGGCTTCGCGCGAAGAACACAGCGTTACTGGGAACATCGCTCACATGCTCGCCATGCAGCGGACCGAGCTCGCAGACGATCTCGATTTCCTTCGGACCATCGTTCGTGATGCGCTTCACGCGGAGTGGGAAATAATCTTCCGGCGTCTCCATCGGCTACGTCTTCTTTTTTAGCTTGGGCTTGGGTTCGGACGCAGGCTTCGCGTCAGCGAGCCCCCAAAAGCGGCGTGGCGCGTGCTTTCGGAAGCGCTCGCGTGCGCTGGCGAAATCCGCCGGCGTCACGTTCGCAGAGACGGGCGGTGTGGGCGTGGCTTTGCGCGCGGGATTCTTACGGCGGCCCATTACCACCCCCTCAAGCGTTCAGTATTCGCTGATCTGATGCTCGCGAGTCGGTACAGAGGAGGCGAGACATTCGGTAGCTGATCCAGCGACTGACCGCCTGCTTCCTCTTCCCGCGCACGCCTCGCGCTCTCGTGGCGCGTTCGGTCGTATCTCCGAAAGATTGCGGCCTTCGTCTTGAGCAATACGTACTCCTTGCTGCCAGGCGGCAATGTGCGACGGTGGAGAGCCAATACGATGCGCGAGTGGCGCTCGAGTCGTGCGGCGCTCACGCAGCAACCGCCGGCGCGGGGGTCGGTGCGTCCTTTGGCGGCGCTGGCGGCGTCGCGGCAGGTATCGGCTCCATCACGGGCTCGCCGGTCTCGTCCACCTTCGGCGTGCCATCCGGGTTCTTCGCCTGCTGCAGTGTACCGGGCAACGGCGCGGGCGTCGGGTTCGCCGCCTCGTCGTCTTCGATGAGTGTTACCTCATCGTCCTCAAACCCTGCGAGTTTGGCGCTGGTGGTGAGTGAGAGTCCGGCATCGGTTCCCGCCTTCAACGCCGTGAGCTTCTTCGTGCGAAGCTCGATGCGCTTGCCTGGCTCGCTGTTGAGGCGTGCGAGTTCCGCGTCGGTGTCCTCGACGCCCAGCGCCTGCATTCCCCACTCGGCTGAGAGAAGGCCGCCCGTCACCGCTTCGGTGATGGTCGTCTTCTCCTGCGGATCCAGCGGGCCCGTGTCCGTGAAGCAGGAGAACGTGGCGCGGTACGCGTCGGCCTGAATGCCGCCGGTGTCCGCGGCGAACACGCACGCCATCGTGAGCGCCGTCTCGAGCAGCCATCGTCCCGCCGGCTCGAGCGCCGCCTGACTCCGGCCGAGCGACTTCTCGAAGTCCGCGCGCGCCTGCACGCGCGAGACTCCGGACTGTACCTGATCGGTGCCCAAGACGTGCGCTTGCTTTGCTTCGCGAAGGATCTCGGCCACCAGCGCGTCGATCGCTTCGGTCGTCGGCGTGACCGGTGACGGCTCGCGATAGCGAATGTCCGGCGTGAGCACTTGCGTCTTGCCATCCTCGTTCGTGAACTCGGCGCCCTGGACATAGTTCGTCGCGCCCGCACCAGCCACAAAGCTCGCGCGCTCCACCCAGCGCTTCTCGCCCGTCCCGGGATCTTCCTCGAGCGAGAGCGGCATCTGCGAGTTGAGCAGCGTGCGCTCGAGAAAGCCAGACGTCTCGACGTTGCGCGGCAACATGGAGATCGCGAGGTTGAGCGCCTTCTGAATGGAGATGATCGATGTATTGACGAGCGGCGGACGCACGACGGCGAAGTGCGTGAGCTTGCCCAACAGCGGCAACTCCGTCGGCTCCTCATCGTTCGCGGCAGTGACGATCCGGATGATCGTGGGGCGATCCTCGCGCGGCACGTCGGCGCGGCCGCCCAGGTACGTCGTCTCCACGATCTTGGGGCCCAGCGATCCCGCGACTGCGCCCTGCGCGTAGTAGATGACGATGCCGATCTGCTCCATCGAATCGGTGTCGGTGTAGACCGTCCCCGCATCGGAGATGACGAGCTCGACGAAGATATGATCAAGCGCGTCATCAAGTGTGGATGCGACCACCGCGCGCACTGTCTTCGGCGTATCGCTTTCGTCCGACGCCGACTCTGTCGCACCGTCAGCGGTGACGAGCTTGGGGCCACGCTGCGTCGCGTCAGTGGCGTCGCCCGTATCGTCTGACTCCTTCTCGACGACGTCAGTGAGGCGCGCGGCAGGGACATAGAGGCGGATCACGGCGCGTCCCGACAACAACATCTCCGTCGTCACACGCTGGAAGAGCGCGTGCAGCTGGCGCTTGTCCCACCATGCCGTCAGCGCCGCCTCGATCGCGTCGATGTGCTTTTGCTCGTCTTCCGACGGCTCGTCATCGTTCGCGAGCGGGCGCGCCGGCGTGAATCCCCACGCGGGCTCACGCCCTACGACGCCGTCGGTGTGCCGCGTCGTGATGTCTTCAATCATGTTGCGGCTGACGAAGCGCTCCTTGATCAATGCGAGCGCGAGCGTGTTATCTGCGCCCGCCTGCGTGTTCGACGGTTTTGGGCCAACCCAACCTTCGCCGTCCTGCCAGTGATCGCCGGCGAGGAAGCGGCGCACGCTGTCGGCGACCGTCTTCCTGATCGCGGTGGATGACGACGAGGACTCGCGCGCGACCAGCGGGTCATTACTGGCCGCGATCAGCGCGCTGGCTTGCTGGGCATCGATCGTCGAGAAGTCGTAGGCCATTGCCTCTACGCCGAGAGAAAGGAGGCGAGATAGACTCGATACTCACGCTCGTCCCTATTGCGCCACCAGCGCGGCGCGGGCAGCGCGAGCATATAGCCGATGTACTGCTCCATCATGCGCGGCGCCGCCGCCGCATTGAGTACCGTACGCGCGGGCTCGCCAAAGGGGTGCATCAGTCCACCCATGCGTCTCTCCTCCGGACTTCGGTGCGTGACGAAAGGCGCCTTGCCAGCAATCTATACGTGTTCCACATGGAACGCTATCGGGCGCATCGCGAACACAATTATCCGGTCCACACGGTTCGCGTACCGGACGCCTTCACGACCGGCGGCTTCCAGAGCGACAGCGCGCTGTAGATGTTCGACGCCGCGTCCACCTGATCGTTGTCATTCCCGTAGGGAAAGGCCGCGAGCTCCGCGAGGAACGGTTCGTTCCACTCCGCGCGCACGAGCTTCACGCGACCGCTGACCGCGTCTTCGGTGTAGGCAGCCGACGCCAGCGGGTCCGCGCGCGTCTCCTTATCTCCGCTTTCGATGATTGTCGTCACGGGGAATCCATCGAGCAGCTGCCGAAACGCCGCCGCTGCCGTCTTTCCGGCCTGCCCCGGATCTTGCGGCCCATACTGGCGCACCGACTTGCCGTCCATCTCGGCGACCTGGCGCACGCGCGCATCTCGAGTGCCCGCGCCCCACTGCCCGCGCACGACATCGAGGATGTAATATCGGCCGCGCTTCGTGCGCGCCATCTTCACGCCGACGGTGAACGTGCCGCCGCCCTCCGTCGCCGCCAAATCCCACCAGCGCCCGATGACGAGAATGTCTTCCTTGGGCGGCGGCCCCGGCACGATCTCGAACCAGCTGCGCTTGAACGTGCCACCTTCCTTCGGCGTCGGGCGCTGCTGATAGAGCGCGCTCCACACGTAGGGATTGCGCCGGCGGATCGTGTCGAGGCGCTCGAGCGGAAGGCGTTCGGGACAGACGGACTCGCCCACCTTCCGCCAGTCCGGCTCCACGGTGCACGTCTTCGGCCACTGGTAGGTGCCGTTCGGTTCTTTGATCGCCTCGAAACAGACGATGTGCCAGCCCTCCGGCGCGTCGCCCGACTCACGCGAGAGGAGCAGACCGGCCAAATCCTTCTGATGCCATCGCGTTTGAATCACGATGCGCGCGGCGTTCTTCTCGAGGCGCGTGTCGACGACCGCGTCATTCCACTCGAGGTTGCGATCTTGAATCGTCTCCGACGCCGCCTCCGTCGCATCCTTCACGGGGTCATCGATGATGAACAGGTCCGCGCCTTTTCCCGTCGCGGGCCCGCGCACGCCGGCGGCCCAGAGTCCGCCGCCCTTTCCCGTCTCCCAGTGCTTCACCGCTTCGGTATCGCCGCCCGTGGAGTTCTTGCCCACGGCGTCCATGTAATTCGCGCGCGACGCGCGCGACAGCGTGTAGGCCAGCTCCGCCGCATAGGACGAGAGCGCGACCCATCGCGCGCCGAACCGATAGATGAAGTAGGCGGAGAAGAGTCGCGAGACGATCTCCGATTTGCCGAGCCTGGGCGGCGCGAAGATCATGACGCGCTTGTAGAAGCCGTCGGCCACCAGCTGCAGCACCGCCGCGAGCCGGACGGCGTAGGTATACCAGATGAAGTGTGGCCGAACGATTGAGACGAACTGCCGGAACGTGAGTGGCGGCACCGCGCGCGGGTTCGCCAGCGCGGCGAGCCGGGCGCGCTCCTCAGCGGTCAGGTAGTCGTATTCTGGCGGGAGTTTTGCGCGAGCTGGGCTAGTTTGTTTTCGGCGCGCCATTCGCCATACGCTTCCGCGCGACCGTGAGCAGCTCCACCGTTTGATCGATCCGCTCGTCCGGTGTGAAGAGGTGCTCGATTGGGCCGCCATCGTGCCCAGCGACCTTGCGCACGTTGGTATACATGCCGCCCACTTCCTTCGCCGCCTGCTCGAGCAGCGTCGCGACGAGCGGATAGTTCTTTTTCTCCATCGCCGCGCGGGACATCGCGTTGAGCTGCCGCAGTCGATACGCTGAGTTCGCGATCGGAATCGCTTCGACATCCTGAAGGAATTTCGCGCGTGTCTCATCGAAGACCGCCTTGAGCTTCCGGCTCAGATCGCGCGCACCCGTGACGGTCGTCGGGTCGTACGACGCGAGTGACTGCAGGGTGATCTCGAGCCCGTATTCGCTCTTGCACGCATCGCGCACTTCGGCCGGCGATTCGAACGTCGCCAGCCGAGTGACAATGAAGAGTTGCTGCTCAGATGTCAGGTGCTTCGGCATGTCCGCTGTTTGTACGGGAGATTACGGGAACTATCGCGCGCATGTGCCGCACACGCCGGCGAGTTCCGCGGCGTCGATCAGTGGCGGACGGCTGGCGGCGTCGACGAGTGCTGCCACGTCGCTGGTGACGACGCCGTAGCGGCGGATCACGCCCGTGAATTCTTCAACGTCGTGGCCCTTGATCGTCCACAGTGGCGCGTTGGTCACACTCGACCAGAGTGGATCGCCGTAGTCGTTGACGGCCTGTCGGCAGTGATAGAGCTCGTGCTCGAGGAGCGCGCAGAATTGCGCGTCCGTCGTCGAGGCTTCGTAGGGAGCGTAGAGTGTGATGAGGAAATCGGGCAGGCGACCGAACCAGTCGCGGAGGAGCCCGCGCGTGCGTGCGGCTGACCAAGTGCCTTGACTGCTCGGCAACTCAGCGGTGCCCAAGATCCGGCGTCCGCGTTTCGCATTCGGCGCGTTCGTCCAGACGAAGCCGATGAAGGCGTCCTCTAACTCCGCATGATCGGGGTTATGGAGTGGTGCATCCCTGTAGATGAACGTGTCGCGCACCCATCGGGCGAGCGCACGGTCGGGGCGAAAGAGTTCGTAGTCTCGGTGCAGCGCTTCTTCGGCGACGTCCTCCGGTGGTTGCGGTCGCTCGATCCGACTGACGCTCTCACCCGAGGCGCGCGCTTGGGATTGCGCGGGCGATGGGGACTGCTTTGTCTGCTTCGGCATCACTGCTCGCTAATTGTGAATCGAGTGGAGGCTGATACCAATGCGCTCCCTCACTACATTCCACCTCAATTCTCGTCGCGCTCACCGCTCATACGCCTGAGCGTAGACACGCGACGTTCAGACTGTACGCCAGCTTCAAACCCGAGCCATCGTCCCTCGAAACGTCCCATCGAGCTACCGACGCGGAACGCTGCAATCAGCGTGAGCCACCACACGAGCACCGCCCCCGATACTTGCCATAGTGTCATACGGCTAAGAAGATCGCCGCTTCTGGCGTGCGGAGCGTGACGCTCGTCGACGGCGCCGCGAGCGATCCGTCGGCGTTGACGCGCGCATACCGACGATCGGACGGGAGCGGAATCGTGACGGCGGCGGCGGCGCTGTAATCCTGCTGCAGGCGGTTCCAGATCGGATTGACGACGACGAGCCCGTTGTCGAACCGGCGCGTGAAGTAGTGCGTGCCGACGGGTCCACGTTGGCGCTTCTCTTTCGCCCGTCCAATCTTCGCGTCGATCTCTGGCAGGTAGTTCGTGGCTGCCGTGAACGTTCCCCAGAATCCGTTCTCGATCGACAGGCCGAGGAGTGCGGGATCCGTGATGACCATGTACGCGCCCGCGAGCTCAAGCAGCTTGCCGCGGTGCGTGTCCATGGCGGTACCGACGCCGAGCGTGCGCATCGTCTGCGCGAGCGCCGCGAGCGTGCGCGTGACCTTGTACTTGAGCTTCGTGGCGACGCGACGGACGGTGCCTGTCGGCATTGGCGCGCGGAGCGGGTGGCCGAGCCAGCGCTGCGCGTCGTTGTCCACGGCTTGAGCTGGCTGCGCGTGCGCCGACGTGCGTGTTCCGCGCGCGAGTTGTGGGGTAGGGAATGGGCTCGGTGCTGGCGCCTTTCCATCGTACAACAGTTCGTAGCGCCCGAAATCATAGAGCGGGACGAAGTTGACGAAGACGCCAGAGGCGAGCAGCTGGTCGATATACGCCCACGTCGTCGCCCACCAATCCATCGTCATCGGATTGTTGGTTTGCTCCATGTGTGCACCCATCGCGGCGCGCGAGAGCGCAGCATCCCACGCGAGTTCGTAGCCCGCCGCGTTCAGCACGAGTTGCTTGGGAGCGATCGCCGCCGCGATGAGCGCGATGAGCGACGTCTCCGCGTCGGTGAGGGCGAGAAGTCGGAGGGTATCACTGCCGGCTGCCAGCTTGTAGTAGCTGAGCATCTGCCCCGACCCGAACTCGTCGGCGAACATCCCGTCGACGACGGCGACACCCGCGAGCCGCCGATAGCGATCGACGGTATAGCGACGGGCCGTGTCGTCCGTGGGGTCGAGCATCCAGCGGAGCGAGCCCCAGATCGTGAGCGAGACGCGGTTCGCCTTGTCGAACGTGCCGGGCTTATGCAGCCACGCGGCTTCCTGCGCTGCAGCCGAGATACCGTTCGCCGTGCACCAGGCCGCGAAGTCATCGGCGTAGCAGGTGCCGAGACTCGCGCCCGCGGCGCCGGGAACGATCGTCGTGACCTCGATCGAGTACGGGAGAAATCTGCCGTACGGGTTGAGCAGCTTCATGCGCGCGTGACGCGCGGGGTCGCCCGAATAGAAGATGTCGTAGCGGAGCGCGGCAATCTGCTCGATCGCGAGTGTCCAGTTGTAATAGAAGTCCGTGGAGACGAGACAGATATGATCGCGGATCCGCTTCCACGCGGCGGCCGGCGCGACCACGGCGGGCGGCGGCTGCGGACTCGGGCTCGGCGCCGGGGTCGGGTCGGGCGTTGGCGTGGGCGGAGGTGTCGGCGTAGGAGCGCCGAGCACCGTCGCGACGATCGAGGCCGAGTGTCCGGCGCCGTCACTGCCCACGATCGTTGTCGAACCCGGCGCCGCGCCTGTGATGCGGAGATACATCCCAGAATCCACGGCGGTCTTGACCGACGAGCCGGTGACGGCCCACGTGGGCTTCGGCACCGTGACGCCGTTGACGGTGAGCGTGGCGATCACGCTCATGCCGACGTTCATCCGATCCACGGCGTAGTTCGTCTGGACTTTGACGACGGGCGGGGGAGGGGGCGGCGGCGTTGGCGGCGTGCCCGCGACTTGGCATCGGAGCGTCGCCGTCTGCGAGCTACCGTTGAGCGTGATGGTCGCCATGATGACGCACGGACCGGGCACCTTGGCGATGATACGCACGCGCCCACCTATCTCAGGGCTCACCGTCACGACGCCGAGCGGCAACACGCTCCACGCCACGCCGGTCGACTGCACGATGCCATCGACGTACAGCGTGGCGATGACGTTCTCGCCGATCGCCATGTTGTCGGTGCGATAGTTCGTGCGGATTTCGAGCACGGATTTGTCGGAAAGAGAGAACATAGCGAACGCTAGTGATGCAATTTGCTTCGCTATAATCTCATGCGCAAGGAAGCGGGGCCCTGCGTCGCAGTATTCAGTCCTCTATTTCGTGACGATGACCGTGGCGACTTGGCCTTCCGTCGCGCGCACCTTGTTCGCGAGGAAGCCGCCCTGCTTCTCGAGCCCGTAGCGTGTCGGCGCCTGCCACGTCACGGTGGTCACCACGTAGTAGTCGCCCGCCGGCAGATCACCGAAGTGGAACTTGCCATCGCCGCCCGACGTCGTCGTGCGCATGACGCGGAGCAGCGTCGAATCCACTGGCGCTCCGTAGCCTGAGTTGACCTGTCGCGCGACCCATTCGGTGCTGCCAGCGCAGACGGGCACGAGATCAACTTCATTCCCGGCGCCGTACTTCACATCGCCGCCCACGGTCTTGAGGAATGCTTGGCCGTCGACAGACGCCGTGCCCTTGGCGCTCGCCCACTGCACGTCGGCCGGCGCGCAGCTGGCGACCGGGCCGGGTGGGCGAGCTCCAGGCGGCGTCTGCGGCGTACACGCGGCGGCGAAGACGAGCGCGAGAACGGCGAGGGAAGGGCGCATCGGGCTGGCCTGTAAGAAAAGGGGGTGAACGGTGCCTCTATGCAGGAGGCTCGTAGACCGCCTGATGCTACGATATCTTTATGAGCGTGTCCAGATTGATCAGTCAGCTATTGACTAGGCCGGTCATAATGACTACTTTGGGGGTGCGATAGGCAACAAAACGCCGCCTCGAGGGCTGAACCTCGGGCGGCGCTAGAAAGTGCGGCGTGGTGGCAGAGCTGGCTGAATGCACCGGACTGAAAATCCGGCGTAGATGCAAGGGATGACCCGTCAGAAGGCACGCCCCCAGAGCTACCGTGGGTTCGAATCCCACCCACGCCGCACCATTTCCTTCGAAGTCTTAGATAGTACCCAGTGAAGAAATAAATTCTTTCCGGAAATTATTGCTACAGCTATAAATAGTCAATGGCAGATAATCACCGTGAATCACGGTTACGCCTTGGCTGCGCCTCGATCGGTGCGTACTAGCTAGACTGCGCGCCTCTCAGCGACGCAACACCGCTGCCCACTCAAGCCTTGCCAGATCGGATCTTCGACGCGCGCCCAATCGCGAGCGCCGCGATGGTCTCGTAGGCGTCGAGCTTCATCCCCGGCGGCCGTCCTCGCTTGCCAGTGATGAATAGCAGCTCGCCGATCAGTCCCGCGACGTCGGCATCGCTTGGCGCCTCTTCCATTCCGGCGATCTTCACACGCACCGCGTTAATAACGGTGACTTCCGGTGACAGATTGCTCATGATCCCTCCGATGGAGCGAGTGCAGCCAACCGCTCAGCCAGATTCGTGAGCCGATCTGCGCGTGCGTTCTCCTGATCAGCGACCCGTGGTGACTGAATCGCCAGCTGTCGCGCATCGTTGGCGGCGGTGATCACATCGGCCACGTCGTCGCGGGAGAAGTAGCGCACCGCGATCCCTTGTTGTATGAACATGCGTCTGCCGATAGCTGCGAAGCCTGCGATGATGTCATCGTTTAGCTTCGCCCAGTCGATCTCAGGTACGCCGCGCAATGCTCGAAATGCCTCTAAGTCCTTCTCGAAGCCTTCGACGGCTTCCGTCATCGATTCGCTCATAGACCCTCGTATCCGCCTTGCTGACGCCGCAACTCCGGCGTGACCGCGAATGGAACGACCATCCCGCGCGCGTGCTCATGCTCTTCCAGAGCGGCTAGCGCGTCCGCCAGTACAAACGGCGAGACGAGCACCAACCCGTCTGCGTTGTCACCCTTTCGGTGCGTCGCGCCATAGAGCGCGTCCCGCATCGCCAGATATGCCTCACGTTCCGTCATGCGCCCTCCGCTCAGTCGAAGTATCGCCGCCGCGCCGCACGACGTCCACCCGATCTGCCGCGAGCGGCATCATTCGGGCGCAATCCGCATCAGCCCGCCGAATCCGCCGTATTCCGCATCGTCGTCCATCTCTTCTATATCCGCCTCACAGCGATCTGCGCCCGGATCCAAGTGCGAGCAATTCGGCGGCTGGACGTTGCCGCCGTGATCCTCGCCGTCGCAGTCGCATTCCATTCCGCAAAGTTGGCACTCGTGCATCAGCCGCCTCCGGCAGCGAGCCGCTTCACGACGGCCTCTAGCTTGGCAAGCCTCCCGCGCGTCCCCTCGGAAAGCGACGGCGCACAGCGGTCGGAGTAGCCATATTCTGCGTACTCCACATCGGCGCTTATCTGCGCCACGGGAGCAGTGCGAGCTGCAGCGTCGTCGCGACCATCGCCCCACACGCGATCGGTGACCATCGAGCAGCAAGGAATGACAGCGTCGCGCCGCCCGCGATGATCCCGAGGTAGCTGGCCCACCAGATCACGACTTTCCATCGCGCGACCGGCACGAACTCGATGTCGCGCGATCGATAATTACCGGGAGCGACAGCGACCACTCGCTGTTTCTGCTTTCCATCGCACTCTCCATTCACTGTACCCCAGACTGTGCACCAGATGCGCTCCAACCGGAACCGCCGCTATCCACTGTGAACATGAGACTTTTTGTTAGCCCTCTCGTTTCGGGGCTGGTGCGAGTCTCATAATGCCGGGGTCGCGGGTTCGAGTCCCGCCCCTGCTATTGGTGAGCCAATCACTTGACTGTGGTTGGCTCATGTCGTTTCGAGGCATGGTACAGTCAATGGTACAGGATGCGGCCGATTCTTGGTCTTGGATGTCGCAGATCCGCTCCCACTTATCGCGGTCTTGCTGGCTCGGCAGTCTGTGGACGTAGGTTCCTAAGCGTCGGCGAGCGTTCCGCAGATCACCGGCGTTTAAGAACTGGCGCTTCTTCGAGCAGGGAATTGCCGACGATGGAATGGTACAGGAAATGGTACTGGTAGACGCTGCAGCTTCGCACCGATTGTCGCCGCACTACGCCGCATCGTCACTGGTAGGATCGCGATCCGACGACGCAACGTTCTCGCTCAGAATGCCAGGTCGCGACTTCGTGTCTCGCTGGCGCTATGATCGACCTCGTGTGGCAACGCCCCATCGGTTTGTTCCGACGGGGCGCGTCTCGACTCTGCAATACATGCGTCGTCTCGAGCTGCTCGCACGGTGATCAGAACATGTGCAGCACCACGTAGCAGAGATAAAAGAAGAAGCAGAGCAGCCACTTCCAACAGAGATTTGAGGTGGTTCGTTCCGCGCCGCTCTCCACGGTCGGACGAAGTCCTGCAACGCAGATGACTACAGTCGACCAGAACATCCAGACGACGTCAGCGCGAAATCCTGCAGCTCTGAACCTATCATCTCCCAATAGACTACTCGCCCGGCCCGGCTCGCTCCATATGCCGGAAAATGGGGGAACGACGGTGAGAACCAAGAGCACGGCATCGAACGCGAGCAGTCCGCGGACGAACCAGTCGGCGGCGCGCATCTTCGATGGATCGCGCTTGCTTCCCAGCTTTCGAAGCGCAGAGGCGAATTGTTCCCGTGACTCGCGCTCGGTCAAACACTCCTCCTTTCGAAAGTCGCGATCTGACCGACGATCCAGCGCTCGACGGCGGACAAACATGGTGTTGGCGCCGCACAGCGTGGATGAGATCGCGCGAGCCGTAGCCGCGTGCGCCGGGACGATCTCCATTGGCGGCGGACGTTACTCGATGGGCGGCCAGACCGCCACTTCCGACGGACTTCAGCTCGACCCACGCGAGTTCGAAGGGGTCGTCGCGCCCGACATACTGCCGCAGGCAGCATCTCGCTGCATTCGGGACGTTCAGACACGTCGCGAGGTGCCATAGCCAGCGAAAACGCGTCGGATTTATGGTACAGCAAATGGTACAGGACGACGTCAGCAGTTCGTGCCGTTCGTCGCCGCGCTACGCCGCATCGTCACTGGTAGACTCGCGATCCGAAGGCATAGCGTTCTCACTCAAAATGCCGGTGTCGCGGGTTCGAGTCCCGCCCCTGCTATTGGTGGGATAGAACCGGGACGCGAGAAGCAAGCAGGCTGCTTCTCGCGTCTCTTTGCGTAGTGCGCCACGGGTTTCGCCGAAGACGATAAACGCTTCAGAAGAGCTCCTCGGCCAGCCGGACGATGACGCCGGCAGGGCCTCGGTTCAAAGTAGGATTCCTGCTCTGCAACGGTATGTTGCAGCCGAACGGAAACACGCTCTTGCAGCGGACGATCGCACCAAGCATCATCGCGTCATCTGAATTCATCGCTGCGCCTTCGCGGCTGAATGCCAATTTCGCCAGCCACCTTTGACTGTTGGCTGCGTTCTCACTTTGACTGAGATGATAAAATTACCTTCGAGCGCCGTCGCCATTGTATTTGCACTCTTCGTATCGTCCGCTTGCAGCGACAGTACCAGCGCAGGCTCCTCGTTCTCCGGACAGTGGGAGGGCAGCAACGACACCTATACGTCGGTCACCTTGGACGTTCAGCAGCTCGGTGATTCCCTCTCCGGGACAGCCGAGGTCACATTCGATTTTGTTGGCGCAAGCGGGCACTTTGGCCCCACCACAATTGTCGGGCATGTGTATGGCGATAGTCTTTCAGTCTCATGGCCTGCGCCACTTACCAGTGGTTACGCCGTAATGCAGTTCGCCGGGCACCGAAGTGGTCTTTTCCTCGCCGGCAATATCAACAACTCCGCAACAATACTGTTGACAAAGCATTGAGTGTTCACCGCGCTCGCTGACACGCGGTTGCGGGTGACGAACGCACCAAGGATCGGAACCGCACGCTGATACTCGTCAGGTTCGTTCGCAGCCGAGCGACTCGTCGTTGTCGCGCTGCCGACCAGGAAATCCCACCGAAAACGGGCTCCGCAAAATGCCGGAGCCCGTTTTCTTTCACACATGCCGTAACAACGAAGCAGGGAGCGATATCCCTCGTTGCACGCGCGTGCCTACTTGAGATCGAAAGTAGTGGCGGCGAGCGTGAGGCCCTCATGCGACACCGTGATCTTCCAGCTTCCGACGGGCCATGTCGGCACCGTTACTCGAGATCAACCATGACGACTGTGAACGCCCATCCAGCGATCCACGGAGCGCCATAAACAGTGAAGCTCGCCGAGGTCGATATCGCCACCACCGCGACTCTACATCGTCTCGTACGACACCAACCCCCTCGACTCCCTCCCACACCTCGCGCACGTCAGATCCAGCGAGAACCACCCAAACGCATCGGGCCACCGATTCGCATCGAACCTTCCCCCGGCCTCTGAAATAAACTCGTCCCTCCCTTGCGTTTGAACGTGAACGACGCCGGTATGCCTTGCCTCGCCGCATTGGCACAGCCAGGCAACGAGCTGCGGCCTCGCTAGCGCAGCCTTGGCCGGGTCATGGCAAATGAATCCATTCCAGCCGTGGAGATCCGCATCGAACAGCAGATGCTCTCGCCCGCAACCTGGGCAACGAGACTTGAGGACGAAGAAGAAATTCCCGTCGATCTCCGCCGTGCACGGAATCTTCTCCCCTGCGTGTTCGTGCGTTTGCCCCGGATACAAGAGTTCGAACCTCGTCTCGCCGCACGGGCAGCGGACAGTTGCACTCAGCGCTCCCTCGTCGATCGCGCTCTCCAGCGGCTCAACGAGGCCTCGCAGATGTGACGGCACAGGCATCATTTGCTTAGTCCTTTCGGCGGGCACAATGCGGACGACCCATAGGTGCCGTCCCGGGTCAGGAAGCCAAGGGTCACGGCATAAAGAAGAAGTAAAGATGCCGCTCTGAACATCAGCGGCACAGCGCGAGGCCTCCCTTCCGCGCGACGAGCGCGAAGAAAAGAACCCAGGCATCGGACGAAACAGATGCCTCACGCTAAGATTCTCCCGCAATTTCGCACAAAACCTTGCTTCCCCGTGCGCACGAACGCATATGGGGCGTCGCGTGTGCGAGCGTCGACCGCATAGCTGTAGGGGACCGTCCTCGGCGCCGATTTCCGCCTCCGCTCGCGCCTGACCGACATCACGTTTGTGCCCTCACTCGCCTATCCCGGACAGTCGCCGGAATTCGCGATGGGTAGTTGCGTGTCCTCGGTTGTCCCCGTGCCGATACCCTCCATGTCACGTACAGGTCACGATCTCGCTCGCTGATGTATCAGTAGTCGCTGGCCCAGCACATCCCGACCACGATCACCTACCCGCCGCTCGTCCACTCACATCGCACGAGGGACTCGTTTCATGCTGCGAAGGCGTGCCACCGTGTCGCAAACAACAGCTCCAATGGAAGAAACACCTGCACCGGCAGCACTGCAGGAGTGGATGGAGCGAATCCGGAGCGGGGATGAAGAGGCGCTCGCCTCGCTCTTCCGCGCGACGTATGGGCAGCTCCGCCGCCACGCCCAGACCTACGTGCGCTCGGCGGCAGCGGCGGAGGACATCGTCGACGATGTCTTTCTCAAGATCTGGATCCAGCGCGAGAAGATCAGCGTGCGCGGGTCGGTGCTCCACTACCTGCACACGGCCGTCCGGAATCGCGCCTTCAATCAGGTCAAGCGCGAGCGCCTCGAGACGCGCTACATGCTGGAGCGCTGGACCGCACACGCGACGACGCAGCCGACGCGTCCCGGCGCGAACGAGGTCGAAGACCAGCTGCAGACCGACGAGCTCATGTCGCTGCTGCGAACCGCAATCGACGCACTGCCGCCGCGCACGCGGCAGGCTTACACGCTCTACAGCCAGCGCGAGATGACCTACGCAGACATCGCGCGCGACATGGGTACGTCCGTGCGGACGGTCGAGCATCAGATCGCCAATGCCGTGCGGACGCTGTGGACTCGACTTGGGAAGTACACACGATGACGCGCGAACACGAGATCGGCCCACGAGGGACGCTCGGCCGACTGACCGACTGGATGCGCGAGCGCCTGATGCGCAAGACGGCGATGGGTGAAAGCGCAGCGGCCGATTGTCCACGGCAAGATGACACTTCCAACACCACAATGAACGACGAGCACATGTGGGACCTGATTGCGCGCCACTGGGCCAAGCAGCTCAGGCCTGGTGAAGAGGCGGCGCTTCGAGCCTGGGCTGCGGAATCGCCTGAGCGCGAAGAGATGCTGCGTGGTTCATCGCTGCTCCTCGACCTGTCGCACCACCTCGGTGAGCAGCACGTGACGGAGCTGGCCTGGGAGCGCGTTCGCGGACGGTTGCGCGACAAGCGATCCGCGAGTGAGGACAATCGCTTTTCGCCTCCGAAGTTCGACGGCCTGCTCAGTTTCGCGCGGCCACCGCGCATCTCCTCGCGGCCTGTGCGCGTGGTTGTGTGGGCGGGCATTGCAGCAACGCTCCTCCTTTCGAGTGGCATCGCGATTCGGTACTGGCAGGCCACTGCATCGCCGAATACGACAGTGAGCGAATGGGCGACGCATGCCGGCGAGCAGGTGACAGTCGAGTTGGAAGACGGCTCGCGAGTGATGCTCGGGCCAGATACGCGACTTCGCGTGGCGAGTGCCAACTTCAAGCGCGAGCGGACGCTTCGCCTGCAGGGGATCGCGCATTTCGCGGTCGCGCACGATCCGTCGCACCCGTTTACGGTGCTCGCGGGCAAGAGTGCCACTCGAGCCGTTGGGACTGCATTTGCGGTGCGCGCCTATCCGGAAGACTCGACCGTGCACGTCGTCGTCGCGGAAGGCCGCGTGCTGTTTCGGTCGACTGTAACTCGCACCGCATCTGACGCGATGCTCGGAGCCGGTGATGCGGTACGGGTGAACGCGGTTGGTGCAATGTCGGTCGAGCGAGGCGTGGACCTGGACGAAAGCCTCGGATGGATGCGCGGGCGGTTGCACTACAGTTTGGCGACCGCCGCGGATGTCGCGCGCGATCTCGATCGATGGTACGGCGTGACGATCGTCCTCGACGACGCCGAGCTCTCGACGATCCACGTCACCACCTCGTTCGATCCTGCGTGGACGGCAGCGGACGCGGTGCAACGCTTCGCGGCCGTGCTGAATGCGAGGTCCGAGGTACGTGGCGATGGAATCCATCTTTCACGGCGGCCGAAAGCCGCTGCGGCAACGTCATCGCCGAGCTCGACGTCGCCCTCCACGGTGGCCCGCCCATGAACCGTATGTCGTGGTTGATCGGCGGACTCCTCTCCGGAGTCGTTTGCGCAGCGAACGCACAAGCGGCATCGGCGACGCGCCAAACGCCTTCGGCCGAGTCGAGTGCGCGCCCGGACCTCGCATCTCCGCTCGACCGGCACGTCACGCTCGACCTTCAGAACGTGACGATCGCGGCGGCACTCGACGAGATCGCTCGACAAGCGCACCTCGATCTTTCATTCAACGACGAGGTGGTGCCGTCGAGCCGGAAGGTTACGATCAAAGTGACGAACGTGACGGCGCGAGAGGCGCTCAAGCGCGTGCTGCGCGGCACGGGGACGATCGTGCACGAGTCGCCAAACGGGTCCGTCATGCTGGCGAAGGATGGCAAGACGGCCGAGAAGGCGGCGCCGAACACGATCAGCGCTCATGGAACGGGGCGCGTGTGGGGCAAGGTGACAGATTCGGCCAGCACTCAGCTGATCGGCGGGGCCGTGGTGTCGATTGACGCCTCATCGGTAACGGCGACGACGAACGACTCGGGGTTCTTCCTCATTCAGGCGCCCGAGGGGATCCACACGCTCGTGGTGCGGCATCTCGGCTATTCACCGATCGAGCGGCCGGTCGTCGTCCCCGACTCGGGCTTTGTGCGGATGGATGTCGCGATGCACATGGGCATGACGCGTATGCAGGAAGTGGTGACGACGGCGACGGGACCGCAGCGCCGCTACGAGCTCGCGAACGACATCACGATTCTCGATGCCGATTCGCTTACGCGCACCCAACCAATCTCGAGCGTGACACAGCTGCTCGAAGGGCGAGTGCCGGGGCTCACGGTGGAGCACACGAGTGGAGCGCCGGGGGATCCGAGCCGGCTGCGGTTGCGTGGCACGAGCAGCATGCTCAAGAACAACGATCCGATCGTGATCGTGGACGGGGTTCGGGTTCACTACAGTCAATCGGATTCTACGAGTGCAAATCTCGCGTCAGGCAGAAACTCTGCCGGAACCTTCGTAGGACAGCCGACTGGCGCACCATCGCCGCTGGATCAGATCGATCCGCAGGCGATTCAGACGATCGAGGTGCTGAAGGGCCCGTCGGCGGCAACGCTGTACGGGCCCGACGCCGCAAATGGCGTCATCGTGATCACGATGAAGAAGGGGCAGTCGGGGCCTGCGCGCTGGAGCATGAGTGCGACGCACGGTCTGTCGTACATGCCAGGCAACTATCCCGATGGTTTGTACCGATGGGGAACAGACCTGACCACACAGCTGCTCGTACTCTGCCCGCTGCAGTCGTTCAGCTGTCGCGCGGACAGTGTGGTCTCCTTCCAGGCGCTCAACGATCCGAAGTACACCGTTCTGCATCAAGGCAACAACTCGAGTCTCCAGCTCGGCGTGTCCGGCGGCAGCGAGGCGCTCACGTATGCGGTTTCGGGCAGCTACGACAACGAAGAAGGGATCCTCGGCCTTCCCGAAGTAGAGGCACAGCAATTCGAGGCCGAGCACGGGACGGCGCCCGATAGTTGGATGACGCGCCCGCAGCAGCTCGAGCGATGGACCGCGAGTAGTCGCCTCACGGCCAAGCTGGGCTCCAAAGCCGACGCATCGGTCACGACGATGCTCACGCGCGAGAAACAGCAGCGCTCCGATCTCGAGAACGACCTCTCGGGGCTCATGTCCACCTACATCAATGCGGGGACGTACTGGCAAGCGTTCTCGACTTCGATCGCGACGACGAACGTGCTCCTCCCCGACTTCTACCAGAAGACGACGGATGACGCGACGAACTTCACGAACGCGGCCACCATCAACTGGCGTCCGTTAGGGTGGCTGACCACGAGCGCCGATGTGGGCATCAACGTCATCAACCGGCAAGACAATGTGCTGCTCCCGCCCGGCTTGCTGCTGGGAACCTTGCTACCGCAGGACAGCGCCGGCTCGCTGCACGCGGCGTCGGGCAACATTCTCGTGAGCACCGTCAACCTGCGCGCGACGGGGACGTTGCCGATGCCGTGGGGTTTTCATCTCCAGCTCTCCACCGGTGCCAACTACACGAGAACGTCGGAGACCGATGCCGGTTTGGGCGTGAGCGGGCTCGCCCCGGGGACGACGTCGGTAAATGGCGCGCAGCAGATCACGTTTGCTTCGCAGGCCATCACCGACATCACGAGCTTCGGATGGTATCTGGAGCCGGACTTCGTGCACGATCGATTCACGATCTCGACGGGATTTCGCGTTGACGGGAGCTCGACCTTCGGCTCGAACGTGAGCGTCCCGATCTTTCCGAAGGTCGGCGTGTCGTGGCTCCTCTCGCAGGAGCCGTGGTTTCCAATGAAGCACTTCTTCGACGTGCTGCGCGTGCGTGCGGCATACGGACGCGCTGGCGTCTGGCCGGGGCCCACCGAAAAACTTCGGCTGTACGCGAGCTCGAACCCGTGGGAGGGCAGCAGCTTCGTCGACGCGACGCAGGTGTCGACGATTGGGAATACGCAGCTTCGTCCCGAGCGATCCGACGAGACGGAAGGCGGATTCGACGCCGACTTTCTCGACAGCCGCCTGTCGATCGGCTTCAGCGGCTATCGAAAGATGCGCTACGACGCAATTGAGGGCGTGCCGGTTGCGCCGTCGATCTATGGCCTGGGCGTGACCCAGTACGAGAACATCGGCACGGTGCGCAACACGGGCATCGAGGCGTCGCTCACCGCGCAGCTCGTGCGCACCGATCCGGTCACGTGGACCGCGTCCGTGAACGTCACGCGCAATCACAATCTCGTGACGTCGCTCGGCCCCGGCGTGCTTCCGTTCGGACCGGACTATGCGCGCGTCGTCGCCGGCTATCCGCTCTTCGGGCGTTGGGCGCGGCCGATTCTCGGCTACAGCGACATCGATGGGAACGGCATCATCACGCGCAACGAAGTACAGCTGGGCGATTCTCTGGTGTTCATGGGGGGCAGTGATCCGAACTACGAGGCGAATCTCTTCTCGACGCTGTCGCTCCTTCGCGGCAGGATCACCGTGAGCGGCAGTCTCGCCTATCAGGCTGGGCTCACGCAGATCAATCAGACCGTGGGGTCGTCGAGCGCGGTGCTCTTCCTCGCGGGGGCGAGCAATCCCCACGCGCCGCTCGCTGAGCAGGCGGCCGTGGCGGTGATGAATGAGACGCCGTACGGGATGATGCAGACCGTAAACACGCTCCGCTTCAACAGCTTTTCCCTCGCCTACAACTTCTCGACGAACGCCGCGGCCCACATCGGTGCGCGCTCGCTGTCGGTGGCGCTGCAGGGGACGAACCTCGGGCTATTCACGAACTACAAGGGCAAGGATCCGAACGTCAACGCGTATTCGACCGGAAACAATACGATTGACACGGGCGTGTTGCCGCAGCCGCGCGCATGGTCGCTCGCGGTCCACGCCACCTACTGAACCGGAGCTCTCATGTCGATGATGAACAGGTTCCGGAGCAGCACGAAGAGCGGTGCAGCAACGCTGCTCGCGATTGCGATCACGGCCGGAAGCGTGCTCGCGTCGTGCTCGCCCGAGAGTCTCGTTGGCAATGCGCCGCTGCCACCCGACGTCCCCGATCCGGCGCAGACGCACACGCCGGCCGGTGCGGTCGAGGCGTATCACGGCGCCCTGCAGCTCTTTCGAAGCGCCGTGGGCGGCGACCAAAACTCGATGGTGCCCGTCTCCGGGTTGCTCACCGACGAGTTGAGTGCGGCCGGAGAGGCACAACAACCGGGCAACCAGGGACAAGTTTTTGGCGTTTTCAGCGTCGACAGCCGCTTCCTGCCGGAGTACGGCGGCGCGGGTGACGACAGCACCACGCCTGCTCCCGTGCGTACCACCTACGAGCTGTTGCAGAAGGCGCGCGGACAGTCGCACGAATCGCGCGGCGCGCTGATCGCGTATCCGCCCGCGGGCGCGGCGGATCTCGAGGGGCATCTCGCTGCGATCGAAGCGTACTCCGACGTCTATCTCGCCGATCTGTTCTGCTCTGGCATTCCACTGAGCACGCTCGATTTCGGCAAGGATTTCACCTATCAGCCCGGGTCGTCGACGCAGCAGGTCTATCAGAAGGCCGTCGCGCTCTTCGACTCGGCGCTCACGCTCGCGGTGGACAGTGAGCGCGTGATGAACCTGGCTCGCGTAGGAAAGGGGCGCGCACTCCTCGCGCTCGGCAACTACGCCGATGCTGCGGCGGCCGTCGCGAGCGTGCCTGATGGATTTCAGTACGCGCTGCAGTTCAATCAGTCCCCGACTCCCGGTACGACCAACGTTTTTGCGAATCGAAACTTCGCGTATTTCGATTTGAATATTCAAACCAATGGGATTTCGATGGTGGACAGGGAAGGCAGCAACGGCCTTCCGTTCATTTCGAGCAACGATCCGCGATCGGCGTGGGTGGACGAGGGCACGACCTTTAACGGCCATGTGATTGGCGCCGCGAAGTACTCAGTCGCTGGCGATAGCCCGCTCGTGATCGCGAGCGGAGTCGAGGCGCGACTCATCCAGGCGGAGGCATCGCTCAAGTCGGGGGGCGGGAGCTGGCTCACCACGCTCAACACGCTGCGCACCGACGGCACCTTCAACACGCAGCCGGACACGCTCGACTCGTCGAAGACGGACACGCTCTGGCACGCTGGCACCGGCGGTGTGGCGGGGCTCAGGCCGTTGTCGGATCCGGGAGAGGCGAATGCGCAAGTCGATCTCCTCTTCAGTGAGCGCGGATTCTGGCTCTTTCTCACCGGCACGCGTCAAGGTGATCTGCGGCGGCTCATTCGCCAGTACGGCAGGCAAGCGAACCAGGTGTATCCGACCGGGCCGTATCCCGGTGAGTTCCACATCTACGGCACCGACGTCAACGCGCCGGTCGAGGGTGCGGAGCGGATCAGCAATCCTCTCTACACCGGCTGCGCCGGACGAGGAGCGTAACATGAAATTCTTCTCGCGCCGTTCACGCGACTGCGCACTCGTCGTGCTCGCGGGACTCGGGATGGCGGCATGTGGCGGTGATCCTGCGGTCACACCGCCGCCCCAAAGCGATCCAGAGACGATGTATTGGCAGCTGACGCTCAACGTGCACGCGGCGACGATGTCCACGGCGGCGCCGTACGACACGATTCAGCTGGTGGCCACGCCGCGCACCGTGCATGGAACGCCGATTACCGACCTTGCGCGCCCAACTTTCACCTCGATGGATCTCGATCGTGTGCAGGTCGATGCGAGTGGGCTGGTGCACGTCTTCGGGACCGGCGATCAGGTGCTCATTGTCGCCTCGCTCGAGGACCACAACGTACGGCACGCCGATACGCTCGTCCTCAACATCACGGATGCGTCGCCGCCGCCGACCATGGCGAGCTTCACGATTCACCCGGCTCCCGGCGACAGCGCGAAGTCGGCAGCGGGGTCGGGCGGCGTGGTCACTGCTCGCGCGTATACCGCCGACAGTACTCCCATCTCGGACATCTCCACGTATTTCACCGTCTCCGATCCCACGACTGCCACCGTCGATCGCAGTTCCGGAGCCATACTGCCGGTTCATCCCGGATCCTTCACGGTCTACGCGACGACGCAAACGTATGGTGTGACGAAGGTCGATTCGCTGCTATACACAATCGGCCATCCGATCGGGCTCTTTCTCAACATCACGCCCAAGGTGGGGGCGAACGGCCAGACGATTCCCGTGTTCACTCCGGATTCCGTGGTCCTTGGTCCTGGCGCGCGCGTGGTCTTCCAAAACCCGAACGGCCCTGCCACCGACGTCACCTTCGACGATCCGACGAACGTCGCGATGGATCCGCTGTACTGCTTGTTCTTTGCGATTACCTGCGGCAGCGGAAACATCGCGCCGTGGACATACGATCCGAGTGAACCGTCGGGACTCTCGAGCTGGCGCGTGCGCGACTTTCCCGTGCCGGGCACGTACAGGTACCACTCTGCGATCTTCGGCGTCACTGGCATCATCGTGATCGCCGACGAGTCTACCCACTAAAACGGCATCTCATGTTTCTGAATCGACGCCTGTTCCTCAAGACCGGCGCAGCTATGGCAGCCATTGCCACAGTGCCGCGTCCGCTCTACGCGCAATTCGACGGTGCGCCGGAGCCGCTGCCACCCATCGAGGATCCGCGCCTCGCCACCCTCGCCGCACGCGCGCTCGACAGCGCGAAGAGCGCCGGCGCCAGCTACGCCGACGTGCGCCTCTCGCACACGCGCACGCGGCACTTCTATCCGAATGCCACGTACGACGGCGAAGACATGGAGGTGGGGGTCCGCGCACTCGTTCAGGGATACTGGGGGTTTGCGAGTGGGCCGGTGTGGAGTCCGGATGAAATGGCGCGCCTCGGCCGCGAGGCCGTGCATCAGGCCCGGACCAACGCCCTCGGCAAGCCACGCCTCGTGGCGCTCGCGCCGGCGCCCGTCGTCCAGAACGGTAACTGGGCGATGCCAGTCGATCTCGATCCATTCGCGATATCGCCATTCGAGATCCAGGATCAGCTCAAGAGTCTGGAGCTATTCGCGCTACGCATTCCGGACGGCTCCCTGCAAAGGAACGAGGCGGTTGGCACGATGCAGGACAAGGCGTTCGCGTCGACGACCGGCAGCTATTGCACACAGCGCACGTATCTCACCGAAGGAGCGTTGGTGCTTAAACTCGATCTCGCTTCGAAGCACCGTCCAGTCACGTATGCGTCGCTGGACTGCTTGGCGCCCGCGGGAATGGGTTGGGAGCTGTATGCAGCCGACACCATCCCGCGCGTGCGCAGCCACTCGATCTACGACGAGTTGCAGATGCGGGCCGAAGAGGCTCGGGCAGACGCCATGCTGCCGGTCAAGGCGCTTGATGTGGGACGCTTCGACACCGTGTTCGATGCCTCGAGCGTCGTAAATCTGCTCGACGGCACGCTCGGCCAGGCGACGGAGCTCGATCGCGCGCTCGGCTACGAAGCCAACACCGGCGGCACGAGCTATCTCAGCGATCCGGCAGCCATGCTCGGCGTGTACCAGGCCGGCGCATCACAGCTCACGGTGATGGCGAATCGATCGGAAGCCGGCGGCGCGGCGACGACGAAGTGGGACGACGAGGGAATCGCACCGGATGAATTCGCGATCGTCAAGGATGGACTGCTCGTGGACTTCCAGACCACGCGCGAAGGAGCGGGTTGGCTCAAGGACGCGTACGCGAAAAAGGGAACGCCCGTGCACTCACACGGATGCGCGAACGCGCCATCGGCGCTCCACGCGCCGATGCAGCATATCCCCAATCTGTCGATCGCCCCAGGTCGCGAGACCGGCGACTTCGACGCCCTCGTCGCCGGCATCGCCGATGGCGTCGCCATCAAGCGTGCGAGTGTCGACATGGACTTTCAAGCAGGCAGCGGACTCGGATTCGGAGACGTGTTCGAGGTGAAAAAGGGCAAGCGCGTCGCGAGGTATGAGTCCGCCGGCTTTCTCTTTCGCTCCACCGATTTCTGGAAGTCTCTGCTCTCCGTTTCCGGCGATGCGCAAATGAAACGCATCGGATTGTCGGCGCAAAAAGGCGAACCGGCACAGACGTGCTACCACAGCGTGACCGCGGCACCGGCTGTCGTGAAGGAACTCACGGTCATCGATCCGCGGAGGAAGGCATGAGCGGCCGCAGCGATCGACTCATTCGGCTGAGCGACGACGCTCGCATCCTCTCCGAGCAGGACTGCGAGACGCTGGCGAAGCGCGTGTTCGCACTCGCGAGTGGGCCGGGCGAGACGTACATAAACGTGATGAGCTGGTGGAACGGCGAGTTGCGCTGGGCGCGCAACCGCACGAATCTCGCCAGCGATCGCCGCGACATCCGCCTCGACATTTATCGCGATGTCGGCAAGGGGCGTGGCGTGGTGACCACGAATCAGCTCGACGACGTCTCGCTCGAATCCGCTGTGCGCGCGGCGGAGCGCAGTGCGACGCTCGCGCCGGTCACGCGCCGCCTGCCACCGGTGCATCCGCCGATGCCGAAACCCGCTCGGCCCAAGACTGCCATTTGGAGCGACGCGACGTATGCCGTCACCCCCGAAGTGCGAGGTGAAGCGGCGCGCACACTAATCGAGCCCGCGGAGGCGAAGGGAATGTCCTCGGCCGGCTATCTCGAGATGCACGCAGGCTCGCATGCGATGCTCAGCTCGGAGCGCATGGGGAGCACGCCAGCGCCGTGGGATGTGCCGTACGCCGCGTGGACGCAGGCGCAATGCTCGATGACGGTGCGCGACAAGGAAGGTTCGGGCTCGGGGTGGGCCGGCCTGTCGAGTTACGACTGGTCGAAGATCGATGCGCCAGCGCTCGCGGCGCGCGCACTCGAGAAATGCATTGCGTCGCAGCATCCGGTGGCACTCGAGCCGGGACGCTACACCGTGATCCTCGAGCCACAGGCCGTAGCCGAGTTGATCGCCATCATGGAAACGTCCATGGGGCGTAATGGACGCCAAGCCGCTGAGGCAGGTAACGGGCCGTGGGCGCTCGCGCCGGATGACGTGCTCCATCTCTGGCGCACCAAGCTCGGACTCAAAGTGCTCGATGAGCGCATCACCATCAGCCACGATCCCACTGATCCGATGCTCGGAATCTTCCCCGAGCCGTGGATGGAGCCGATCACGTGGTTCGACAAGGGCGTGCTCACCAATCTCCCGTTTGAGCGTGCCTACGCTCTGGAGCAGCTCAACGTGAACGCAGGCCGTCGTCCACTCACGGGCTATCGCATGAGCGGCGGCCCGACGAGCATCGACGAGATGATCAGCACGACGACGCGCGGCCTGCTCGTCAGCCGCTTCTCGAACGTGCGCGTGGTCGACAACACGAGCCTGCTCTCGACAGGGCTCACACGCGATGGGCTCTGGCTGATCGAGCACGGCAAGATCTCCAAGGCGGTGAAGAATCTCCGCTTCACCGAGTCTCCACTGTTTGCGCTCAACAGCATCGATCAGCTGGGCGAGCCGGTGCCGGTCTTCAGGCCGGCGAAGGATCCGTATGAAACGGACAGGCCCATCACACCTGCGATCGTTCCGCCGGTCAAGTCTCGCGATTTCAGCTTTACCTCGACGATCGATGCCATCTAAGGGAGACGGTTGCATGTTCACGAAAGTGTTGGGAACAGTTGCCCTCCTCACAGTCCTGGCGCCGAGCTCCACGCTCGCGCAGACGCGGTTTGAGTGGCCTGATACGACGGTGCACTTCTCCCGCTACACGAGAATCGAGAATTGCCTCGCGGCTGACGAGCGGGTATCGACGAGCATCATGCGCCGCCGCGATGGCGCCGAGTGGCAAGACACCATGCCGAAGACGGGGCGAGAGAAGTTGGAGCCGCAGCCGCCGCAGCTGACGCAGTCGGCGTCGCAATGTGCCGAAACGTTTGCGGCCGCCAAGGTGGATCCGCGCGACTACGCGCCCGCCATGCGGCTCTTCCTCATGGCGGGGCGCGACAGCGATGCAGCTGCGATCATCGAGCGTCGGCTCGCGGCGGCGCCCGTGAAGAACGCGATCGAGCGAGGCGCCATCGTCGACACTGCGGTCATTGTCTACCTGGAAGCCAAACCGATACGACTCGCTGCTGCCGAGGAGCTGCTGCTGCGTCGCGCGAAGACAGCGAGCGATCGAGTCGAGCGACTGAAGTCTTACTCGACACTGTTGTTGGCAGCGAAGTTTGCGGGCGATTCGACCCGCGCTGTTCGTGCCGCGAGGCTGGTTGTCGGCGTTGCGGATTCGCTCACTGTCGCTGATCGACAGTCGGATGCGTTTGAGCGGATGGAGGGCGGCTACGATGGTTCGGGATATATCTACGAAGCGCAAAATTTGGTCATTGGGATGAAGACGCGGTTGGACAGTCTTCGCAAGAGCACCGCTGCCTATGCCGCGCTCGAGCACACCATGTGGCCGAGGGCCACGGGTGGACGCTTTGATTTGCTGTCCATGATGTCCATCCCATTCGGTCTTGGTGAACAGGCCGCCACGCTGACCGCGGACTTCTGGTACCCAGGCGCTGCGAGCTCCGCGCCGCATCCTGGACGCGGACACCCGGCGCTCGTGCTGTTCCTCGAGCACAGCATGGGCGGGGGCGGCGGTTGTATCGCCGGATTCGGTTCCACTGACGACGCCCTGTACGGAGGGCTGTGCGCGGAGCAGCTCGCGGTGGTGCGCCGCCTCGCAACGCGCTTCCCGACGGTCGAGATCGACATCGTGATGGCGACACACGGACAGTTCATGTACCTGCCGCCCACGTCGCCGGCAGAGGAGGCTGGACTCATCAAGCAGCTGATCGACACCGCGCACATTCCCGGTGCGATCCTCGGCGTGACGTCCACCCCATTCTGGCGACTTCCCGATCCCGATTCGCGGCGCATCGACAAGGAACTGCCGAACATCAAGCACTACACCTTTGGGAACTATGGGAAAACAATGCCATTCGCCGTTGGGTCGCTCTTTCTTGTCGACGCGGATGGGCTGGTCGTGGGCTCATGGAATATGACGGAAGGCGAAGCGGGGCAATTCATACAGGTGCTCCTCGAGCGAGATGGCAAGGAGAGTCGCAAATGACACGACGCTCACGCATGATCGCGATCGCGAGCGCATTCGTAGTCATCGCTGGCGCGCTCACCTATTCTGCCGCGCTCGCGGTAGGCGCTGTTCCCGACTCGTCGCGCGCGAGCGAATCGCCGGCGGACGACACGCTGCGCGATCCGGCGCTCACCGTGGGCACGCTGCCCAACGGCCTCCGCTACTATCTGCGCGCTAACGCGACGCCTGCGCATCGCATCGAGATTCGTCTTGCGGTGAATGCGGGGAGCTTGCTCGAAGACGAGGATCAGCGCGGCTACGCGCACTTCCTCGAGCACATGGCGTTCAACGGCACGACGCACTTTCCGCACAATGATGTCGTCGATTTCATCGAGACGAGCGGAATGCGCTTCGGTGCAGATCTCAACGCGTTCACGAGTCAGGACGAGACGGTCTACATGCTCACCCTGCCCACCGACGATCGCAAGATTCTCGATCGCGGGCTCACGGTGTTGCGGGATTGGGCGGGCGGCGGCATCACGATCGACACCGCTGAGGTGACGGCCGAGCGCGGGGTGGTGATGGGCGAATGGCGCATGCGCCTCCCTGACACTGCTTCGCAGCGATATACCGCGCACATCGACTCGGTACTCTACGGCGACTCGCCCTATCGCGTGCGTCAGCCGATCGGCGACACCACGCTCATCGAAACGGCAGTGGCGGCGCCCATCCGTCGGTTCTACAAGGATTGGTATCGCCCCGACAACATGGCGATCGTCGTCGTCGGCGACTTCGATCGGGTGGCGATGGAGCGCGAGATCAAGACGCGCTTTGGATCCATCCCAGCGGCCCCGACGAAAGCGCGCGCGCGCCCGCCGCTCGCGCTCCCGACGAGCGCGACGCCGGTCGTCGATGTGTTTCAGGGAAATGTCACGCCGGCGGTGGAGGTCTTCTGGCCAGCGCCCGCAGTGCCCGCGCACACAAAAGAGGCGGTTGAGCAGGGAATCGTCCAGGATCTCCTCGATCACTCCATTGATGAGCACCTGCTGCGCATCCGTGAGCATCCGTCGCGCTCATTCATCACCGCGAAGCTGGAGCGGGGACGGCTCGTGCGGCCGCTGGCGGTAATTGGCGCGAATATCGTTGCGCTGCCCGACAGCCTCGAGCGCGCGATCGGCACGGTGCTCACCGAGTTCGAGCGCGTCGCACAGCATGGCATTCCCGAGCCGGCGCTCACGCACGAGAAGGCGGTGTTGCTCAGCCATCTCGAGCACGCTGCCGCCGCAGAGGCGGGGCACGGGTCCAAGTCGTACGCAGATAGCTACGTCCAGAATTTTCTTACGGCCGAGTCGCCGCTATTGAGTGCGGAGCAGGAGCTCGCGCTCGCGCGACAGATTCTGCCGTCGATCACCCCCGAGCTGCTCGCGAAGGCCGCACAGCAGTGGCGAGCGCCGGCAGGGATGCACGTGCTGATCGCGCTCCCCGAGTTCTCGCATGTACGTCCACCCACGCGCGAGAGCGTGCTCGCGATCATCGATTCGGTGAAGCACACCACGCTGCCGTTGGACAGCGCGCGGGAAGCAAAGGTGGCCCCGCTGCTCGCGACGCTCCCGGCGCCGGGGCGCATCGTGGCCGAGAAGCTCGATCGCGTGGCCGGCATTACAGAGTGGACGCTCTCGAACGGCGCGCACGTGATCGTGAAGCCGAGTCAGAACGATCCCGATGAGCTGCAGATGCGTGCCTGGAGTCCGGGAGGCTTCGCCTCAATGCCGGACTCGCTATTCAACTCGCCCGGACGCATGGTCGCGCGCGTCATGACCGACGTCGGCGGCGTCGGCGGCGCGAATCACGATGCGCTCTCCCATCAGCTCGAGACGACGGGGCTGCGGGCGATGAGCATCGACATCGGCTACGCGGACGAGTCGATCAAGCTCGCAGGCTCGCCGAAGGATCTGGAGACGCTCTTTCAACTGATGCACCTGCAATTCACGGCACCGATGCTGGACACGGCCTCGCTCGCGGGGTGGCAGAGCTTGGCCAAGTACCAAGGGACCGGTTTCTCGATCGATGATCAGCTGAACATGCAGATGGCCAACGGCAACCCGCGCATGCAGCCGGTGTCGACCAGCCTCGCCGAGCTCGCGACGGTGAAGCAGCTCGCGGCCGCGTATCACGACCGTTTCGGCAACGCGGGGGACTTCACCTTCACACTCGTCGGCGCGGCGACGGTGAAGGAGCTGCGTCCGCTGGTCGAGCGCTACCTCGCGAATTTGCCGAGCACCGATGTGCGCGAGCACCCGGTTCCGACAGAGCAGCACGCGTTAGTGCCAGTGACCACCACGTTCCCGAGGCTGCAGCTTCCCAAGGCGCAAACGTTCCTCGTCTTCGACGGCCCATTTCCGGATAGCGCGGCGGCCTATCTGCGCGAGCGCGAGAAGCTCACCGCGCTCACGGGCATCGTGAGCGACCGCATGCGGGTGCGGCTGCGCGAACAGCTCAGCGGCACCTACAGCCCGTTCGTCACCAGTGAGGTCTACGCGATTCCCGACGAGCGCTACCGATTCCTCGTCTCGTTCGATGCCGCACCCGAACGCATGCACGATCTCAATCACGAGATGCTGAATGCGCTCGACTCGCTGCGCATTCGAGGTGTGACACCGGCCGAGGCCACGCGAGCCGCGACCGTGCAGCGGCGCCAGCTGCAGACGCGGCTCCAGGACAACGACTACTGGATGGCGGCGATCGGAAATTATTCGAGGCTCGGCATTTCGCTCGACAAAATTCCGTCCCCCTATCCGGAGCATGTGGTGTCGCCGGCTGAGCTCAAGGCGGCCGCGAAGCTGTATCTCCCCAGCGACGCCTTCATTCACCTCACGGCGATGCCGGAGGACAGCAGCAGCTACGCGAAGCACGACCCGGCGCCGTAATGCCAGCCGGCTTGCCGATCAGCTTCTATAGTAGTTCGCGCGCGAGGGCTCCTCTGTACTCCTTTGTACTATAGATGGTAGGCAGTAAATGTGCGACGACGTTTCTCGAGTCGTCGCACATTGCTGACCGGCAGACCAATTACAGGGAGTGAGACCAGCGCGCAATACGCGCCCGGCTCGGTGCGTCGAGGCGAGAAATTCGCTCGACGCTTTTTATTGGCCTTTCGCGAGCGTGCGTCCGAAGCAAGATTGACGACGCTCCGCGGCAGCATTTCGGAGTCACGACTCTCCCGCGGCAAAGCTCCGTCGCATGCGCAGAGTAGATGCGTTTCTCCTCTGCGCCGGTCTGCCGTCCCAAGAGTCTCGGCAAAACCACGTCTAGGTGTTGGCGCATTCCCGCTTGTCTTGGCCGGAACGTGCAACCGCGCATTCCAGGATCCCTGATCTAACCAAGGCCCGAGAACGCGTGCGCCAGTGCAACACACTGGCGCACGCGCCGCGGAGTCTTGGTGCTCGCCTCCCGAGCTTCGCGACATGGCTGATCCGCTTTCCGCTTCGTCAGACCTCGATCTCGTCGCCCGCATTCAAGGCGGCGATGAGGCCGCGTTCGCACTGGTGTTCCTGCAGCATTACCAGCGGTTGTGCGTGCTCGCCGCCCGCATGATGCGCTCGGATGCCGCTGCCGAGGAGCTCGTGCAGGACGTGTTCTTTCGCGTGTGGCAACAGCGCGAGCGGTGGGATGTGACGAGCACGATCGGCGGCTATCTCACGATGTCGGTCCGCAACCACGCGCTCAACCAGCTGCGTCGAAATCAGATCGTGCAGACCTGGAGCGCGCAGGAGAGCGGGAGTACTCGCAGCGCGCTGCACGGTCAGCTTTCCACCCCTGACGAGGAGCTCGGATCGAGCGAGCTCGCTGATGCGATCGCGCGTGCGATCGACGACCTCCCGTCGCGATGCCGGGAAGCCTACGTGCTTCGACGGCAGCATCAACTCAGCTGCGCGGATATCGCGCGCATCATGCAGATCTCGCCAAAGACTGTGGAAATCCAGATCGGGAATGCGCTAAAAATGCTGCGCAAGCGACTCGCGGAATGGCTGTGATGAGCGCAATAGGCGACCTGAGCACGCCCGCGAGGGCGCATGATCGCATGATCGATTCTGCACCACGTCTAGGTGGCTGGCCTTCGCCGCTTGTCACCGGGGCAATGACGCACGAGCCACTTCTCACTACTTCTTCGGACGGCGACTGATTCGATGTGGGATCTCCTCGACCGATACTTCACCGGCCCCTGCTCGCCCGACGAGCTGGAACAAGTTGCGCGCTGGATCGCTGACAATCCCGAGCGGGCGCGCGAGCTCGCGTTAGTCCGGCGCATCTGGGATGGGTCGGTGCCCGCGGGAACAGTCGTCGGAGCTGACCCCGATCGATTCAACGCGCCGCAGGCGTGGGAAGTGGTGCAGGGGCGCATCGCGGCCGCGCGCCAGGAGACGCACCCGAAGCGCGCGTTGCAGTTCCCGTCGCTACGGCATCCGCGCCACGGTGCAGAGCACAGCGCGGGCGCCCGTCCCTCGTGGCGCCGCCATCGTTGGCTCGTCGCCGCTGCGGCGGTGGTGATCTCGACGATCAGCGTGCTGTGGATGCGTGTCGATGCGTGGCGCCCCATGGTGACCGCGTCGAGCATGAACGTTCCGATGCGCGACTACACCACGGCACGCGGGCAGCGAACGGAGATTCTGCTCGGTGATGGGACTCGCGTAATGCTGAGCGTGCGGACGCGGCTGCGCGTGCCGAACGATTACGGCGCCAAAGCGCGCGATGTCTACCTCGACGGCGAAGCGTTTTTCGATGTGGCGCACGACGCCACAATGCCATTTCGCGTGCACACAGCCGGCGCGCTCGCAGAGGATCTCGGCACGGCCTTCGTGATACGCGCGTACGCCGAGGACACGGCGGCAACTGTCGTCGTCGCCGAAGGCAGGGTGGCTTTTCGCGCGAAGGGGACGGTAGGCAGTCGTGGTGTGGCGCTCGGCTCCGGGCAACTCGGACGCCTCGATGCATCGCGCCTCGTGAGTGTGGTGTCGAATGTGGACGTCGAGCAGTATCTCGCGTGGCAGCACGCGCAGCTCGTGTTCAAGAATACGCCGCTCCGCGATGTCGTCCGCGAGCTGGGACGGTGGTACGACGTCGACGTCACGCTTGGCGATTCCACTCTCGCGACCGTTCCAATTACCGGCTCGTTCACCGGGGAATCCGCGGACGCAGTCCTCGGCGATGTTGCTCGGTTGCTGGATCTCCGATACACCCGGAACGGCGGCCGCGCACTACTCGCGCCGAGCGAACGCTCTCGATGATCTCTCACGTTGTCGTCGTCGTAGCGCCCCGCTCAACCGGGCGCCGCACTCTCGCTGTTCAACATCCACGATGAGGTCTCGTCGCGCTCCCATGTCATTGCTCGCGTCGCTCTACATGGTCGGAATCGTCGGTGGGCTCGCCGGACTTGGCGCTCCAGTGTTGGGGCAAGCGGGCGCCGCGCCTGCCTCGAGCGCGACGATCGATGCGCCCGCCACCGCGACTGTTTCGCAAGTCGACGGAGTCCAGCCTCCTCTCGAGCGACACGTATCGCTCGATCTGCACGATGTGCGGCTCGAGGCCGCGTTGGAGGAGATCGATAGGCAGGCAAAGCTGGGACTCGTCTACACCGCGCGAATGGTTCCGCTCGATCGACGGGTCACGCTGAAGCGGAAAGACGTGACTGCCGGGGAGGCGCTCGAAATTGTGCTGCGCGGAACAGGGCTCAGAGCGATCGTTCGGCCTACCGGGACGGTGATGCTGGTGCGGGATGACAAGGCTGCTGAGAAAGCGGCCCCGAACGCGGGAACCGTTCATGGAATGGCGATGGTGTGGGGACGAGTGACGGATTCGGCCACCGCTCAAGTGATCGTCGGAGCCCTGGCGTCGATGGAGGGGGCGCGCGCAACCTCGACGACGAACGACTCAGGCTACTTCGTCCTTCAGGCGCCTGCGGGGATCCGCACGCTCCTCGTGCGGCATCTCGGCTACACGCCGATCGAGCGGCCGGTCGTCGTCCCCGACTCGGGCGATGTGGCGGTGAAAGTCGCGATGCATATGGGCATGACGCGTATGCAGGAAGTGGTGACGACGGCGACGGGACAGCAGCGGCGCTATGAGCTCGCGAACGACATCACGATCCTCGATGCCGATTCGATCACGCGCACCCAGCCAATCTCGAGCGTGACGCAGCTGCTCGAAGGGCGGGTGCCGGGGCTCACGGTCGAGCACACGAGTGGAGCGCCGGGCGATCCGAGCCGGCTGCGGCTGCGCGGATCGAGCAGCATGCTCAAAAACAATGATCCGATCGTGATCGTGGACGGAGTTCGGGTTCACTACAATCAGTCGGATTCCACGAGTGCGAATCTCGCGTCCGGCAGAAGTTCCACGGGAGATTTCAACGGCGAAACTGGAATGACAGGCGCACCGTCGCCGCTGGATCAGATCGATCCGGCAGCGATTCAAACGATCGAGGTGTTGAAGGGCCCGTCGGCGGCAACGCTGTACGGGCCCGACGCCGCAAATGGCGTCATCGTGATCACGATGAAGAAGGGCCAGTCGGGGCCCGCGCGCTGGAGGATGAGCGCGACGCACGGCCTGTCGTACATGCCGGGCACTTATCCAGATGGTTTGTACCGGTGGGGAACAGACGTGAACATTTACGCACCCGTACTCTGCCCGCTACAGACGTTCAGCTGTCGCGCCGACAGCGTGGTCTCCTTCCAGGCGCTCAACAACCCGAAGTACACCGTGCTGCATCAAGGCAACACGTCGAGTCTCCAGCTCGGCGTGTCCGGCGGCAGCGAGGCACTCACGTATGCGGTTTCGGGTAGCTACGACAACGAAGAAGGGATCCTCGGCCTTCCCGAGGTGGCGGCGCAGCAATTCGAGACGGACCACGGGACGGCGCCCGATAGCTGGATGACGCGTCCGCAGCAGCTCGAGCGATGGAGCGCGACCAGCCGGCTCACGGCCAAGCTGAGCTCCACGGCCGACGCATCGATCACGACGATGCTCACACGCGAGAAACAGCAGCGCTCCGATCTCGAGAACGACATCTCGGGGCTGATGGCCACGTACATCGATCCAGGGACGGGGCAGTACTGGCAAGCGAACGGCTATACGATCTCGCAGACGAACGTGCTCCTCCCCGATTTCTACCAGAAGTCGACGGATGATGCGACGAACTTCACGAACGCGGCCACCATCAACTGGCGTCCGTTGGGGTGGCTGACCACGAGTGCCGATGTGGGGATCAACGTCATCAGCCGCCAGGACAATGTGCTGCTCCCACCCGGCCTGTTGATAACGTTGCTACCCGAGGACAGCGCCGGCTTCCTGCACACCGCGACCGGTAACACGGTTGTGAGCACCGTCAACCTGCGCGCGACGGGGACATTGCCGATGCCGTGGGGGTTTCATCTCCAACTCTCCACCGGCGCCAACTACACGAGAAGGGCGGAGTCCGATGCCGGCACGGGCGTGATCGGGCTCGCACCGGGCACCACGTCGCTGAACGGAGCCCAGCAGATCTCGTATGCCACGCAGAACGTCATCGACATCACGAGCGTGGGATGGTACCTGGAGCCGGATTTCGTGCACGATCGGTTCACGATCACGACGGGATTTCGCGTTGACGGAAGCTCGGCGTTTGGTCAGAACGTGAACGTCCCGATCTTTCCGAAGGTCGGCGTGTCGTGGCTTCTCTCGCAGGAGCCCTGGTTTCCCATCAAACACTTCTTCGACGTGCTGCGCCTGCGAGCGGCATACGGACGCGCCGGTGTCTGGCCGGGGCCCACGGAAAAACTTCGGCTCTACACGAGCTCGAGTCCGTGGGAGAACGTCGGCTTCGTCAACGCGACGGATGTGTCGACGATCGGGAATTCGCAGCTTCGCCCGGAGCGATCCGATGAGACCGAAGGCGGATTCGACGCCGACTTTCTCGACAGCCGCCTGTCGATCAGCTTCACCGGCTACCGCAAGATGCGCTACGACGCGATCGAGATGGTGCCGGTCGCGCCGTCAGTCTACGGCGGGTCGATTTTTCAGTACGAGAACATCGGCACGGTGCGCAACACGGGCATCGAGGCGACGCTCACCGCGCAGCTCGTGCGCACCGATCCGGTCACGTGGACTGCGGCCGTGAACGTCACGCGCAATCACAATCTCGTGACGTCGCTCGGCCCGGGCGTACTTCCGTTCGGACCGGACTATGCGCGCGTGGTCGCCGGCTATCCGCTCTTCGGACGCTGGGCGCGGCCGATCCTCGGCTACAACGACGTCGATGGGAACGGCATCATCACGAAGAACGAAGTCCAGCTCGGCGATTCACTGATGTACATGGGAAGCAGTAGTCCGGACTATGAAGCGAATCTCTTCTCGACGTTATCGCTCCTTCGTGGCCGGATCACGGTGAGCGGCAGTCTCGCCTATCAGGCTGGGCTCACGCAGATCAACCAGACCGTGGGCACGGCCAGCCAGTCGCTCTTCACGCCGGGGGCGAGCGACCCTCACGCGTCGCTCGCCGAGCAGGCGGCTGTGGCGGTGATGGATGAGACCCAGTACGGGCTGATGCAAACCGTCAACACGCTGCGCTTCAACAGCTTTTCCCTGGCGTACAACTTCTCGACGAATGCCGCGGCCCACATCGGAGCGCGCTCGTTATCGATTGCGCTGCAGGGGACGAATCTCGGGCTGTTCACGAACTACAAGGGCAAGGATCCGAACGTCAACGCGTATTCGACCGGAAACAATACGATCGACACAGGCGTGTTGCCGCAGCCGCGCGCGTGGTCGCTCGCGGTCCACGCCACCTACTGAGCCGGAGCTTTCATGTCGATGATGAACAAAGTCCGGAGCACGGAGCATTTCGGGAGCAGCATCCGTGCGAAGATCGGTGCAGCGGCGCTGCTCGCGCTCGCGATCGCGGCGGCATGCGCGCTGGCATCGTGCTCGCCAGAGAGTCTCGTTGGCAAAGCGCCGCTGCCACCCGACGTCCCCGATCCGTCGCAGGCGCACACGGCGGCGGGTGCGGTCGATGCGTATCACGGCTCCCTGCAGCTCTTTCGGAGTGCCGTGGGTGGAGACGCGAACTCCATGGTGCCCGTTTCCGGGTTGCTCACCGACGAGCTGCTCGAGGGATATCCCGAAACAGCGGGAATCGTCGCCGCCGCAATGCTCGTCGACAGCCGCTTCATGCCGGAGTACAGCGGTACGGGTGTCGACAAGACGACGCCATCGACCGTGGTGGGCACCTATGAGCTCTTGCAGAAAACACGAGGGCAGTCGCACGTATCGCGCGGCGCGCTGGTCGCATATCCGTCCGCGGGCTCGGTGGATTTGCAGGGGCATCTTGCTGCGATCGAAGCGTACTCCGACGTCTATCTCGCCGATCTGTTCTGCTCGGGCATTCCACTGAGCACGCTCGATTTCGGAAAGGACTTCACCTATCAGCCCGGGTCGTCGACGCAGCAGGTCTATCAGAAGGCTGCAGCGCTTTTCGATACTGCGCTCACGTTGGCGGTGGACAGCGAGCGCGTGATGAACATGGCTCGCGTAGGAAAGGGGCGTGCCCTCCTCGCGCTCGGCAACTACGCCGATGCCGCGGCGGCCGTTGCGAACGTGCCGGATGGATTCCAGTACGCGCTGCAGTTCAATCAGGCCCTGGCTCCCGGCACGACGACCAACAGCCTTGCGAACCTGAGCTTTGCCTTCTCCGACTTCAAACTTCTAGGCGCCGAAACGATGGTGACGATGGTCGATCGGGAGGGTGTCAACGGCCTTCCGTTCCTGTTCAGCAATGATCCGCGATCGGCGTGGGTGGATGAGGGCACGGGCCCCTACGGCCGTGTGATTCGCCCCGCGAAGTACTCTGACGCTGGCGATAGCCCCATCGTGATTGCGAGCGGAGTCGAGGCGCGACTCATCCAGGCGGAAGCGGCGCTCAAGGCGGGGAGCGCGACCTGGCTCACCACGCTCAACACGCTGCGCACCGATGGCACCTACGACACGCAGCCGGACACGCTCGATTCATCGAAGACCGACACGCTGTGGCATGCCGGGACCGGCGGTGTCGCGGGGCTCAAGCCGTTGTCGGATCCGGGAAGTACGGATGCGCAAGTGGATCTCCTCTTCAGTGAGCGCGGATTCTGGCTCTTCCTCACCGGCACACGTCAAGGTGATCTGCGGCGGCTCATTCGCCAGTACGGACGACAAGCGAATCATGTGTATCCGACCGGGCCGTATTCCGGTGCGTACAACGTTTATGGCACTGACGTCAACGCGCCGATCGAGGGTGCGGAGCGGCTCAACAATCCTCTCTACACCGGCTGCGCTGGACGAGGCGCATGACATGAATCTCTTCTCGCGTCGTTCTCGTGATCTCGCACTTCTCGCGCTCCTCGCACTTGGGATGGCGGCGTGCGGTGGTGATCCCGCAATCACACCGCCACCCCAAGGCAATTCAGAGACGATGTACTGGCAACTGACGCTCAACGTGCGCGCGGCGACGATGTCCACGGTGGCGCCGTACGACACGCTCCAGCTCGTGGCCACGCCGCGCACGGTGCACGGCACGCCGATCGCGGACCTTGCGCGCCCCACCTTCACCTCGCAGGATCCTGCTCACGCGCAAGTCGATTCGAATGGACTGGTCCACGTCATCGCGAGCGGCGATCAGGTGCTCATCGTCGCCTCGCTCGAGGATCACGACCTGCTGCACGCCGACACGCTCGTGCTCAACATCACCGACGAGACGTCGCCGCCGACGATGGCATTCTTCACGATTCACCCGGCTCCCGGCGACAGCGCGAAGACGGGATCGACGTCAACCGGCATGGTCACTGCGCGCGCGTATGCCGCCGACAGCACACCCATCCCGGATATCTCCACGTACTTCAGCATCTCCGATCCCACGACCGCGACGATCGATCGTAGCGCCGGAGTCATTTTGCCGACTCATCCTGGACCCGTGACGATCTACGCGTCGACGAGAACCTATGGCGTGAGCAAGGTGGATACGCTGCTGTACACAATTGGCCATCCGCTCCTGATGAATATCAGCATCACGCCGAAGGTGGGATCGAACGGACAGACGATCCCCGTGTTCGCTCCGGACTCCGTGGTCCTGGGACCCGGCGCACGTCTGCTCTTCGCCAACTCGCTCGCCCCTGCCACGGATGTGACGTTCGATGATCCGACGAATGTCGGGCCGGATCCCTTTTACTGCATATTCGGCCCGCCGCTCTGCGGGAGCGGAAACATCGAGCCGTGGACATACGATCCGAATGGTCCGCTGGGAACCTTCTCAGCTTTGCGCGTGCGTAACATCGTCGTTCCAGGCACGTACAGGTACCACTCCGCGCTCTTCGGCACCACGGGCGTCATCGTGATCGCCGACGAATCTACCCACTAAACGGCATCTCATGTCCCTGAATCGACGCCTGTTCCTCAAGGCTGGCGCCGCTATGGCAGCTATTGCCACAGTGCCGCGCCAGCTCTATGCGCAATTCGATGGCGCGCCGGAGCCGCTGCCGCCGATCGAGGATCCCCGCATCGCCACGCTCGCGGCGCGCGCGCTCGACAGCGCGAAGAGCGCGGGCGCCGCCTACGCCGACGTGCGCCTCTCGCACACGCGCACGCGCCACTTTTTTCCGGGTTCCACTGCCGATGAGGAGGACATGGAGGTGGGCGTCCGCGCGCTCGTGCTGGGGTACTGGGGGTTCGCGAGCGGGCCTGTATGGAGTCCGGATGAAATGGCACGCCTCGGTCGCGAGGCCGTGCATCAGGCCAAGACCAATGCGATCGGCAAGCCGCGCCTCGTCTCACTCGCGCCGGCGCCCGTCGTCCAGAATGGCAACTGGGTCATGCCGGTCAAGCTGGATCCGTTCGAAGTGTCGCCGTTCGAGACCCAGGATCAGCTCATGAGCCTCGTTTTCTTCGCGCAACGCATTCCGAACGCTTTCCTGTTCAGGAACTACGCGACCGGCACAATGCAGGAGAAGGCGTTCGCGTCGACGGCCGGCAGCTACTGCACACAGCGCACGTATCGCACCGAAGGACAATTGATCGTGCAACTCGCTCTTTCATCGAAGCACCGTCCAGATGCACGAGTCACGCTGGACTGCGTGTCGCCCGCGGGGATGGGCTGGGAACTCTATGCGGCGGAGAGCATCCCGCGCGTGCGAAAGCACTCGCTCCGCGACGAGTTGCAGATGCGGACCGAAGAGGCTCGCGCAGACGCCATGCTCCCGCTCAAGGCGCTCGACGTGGGACGCTTCGACACCGTGTTCGATGCCTCGGGCATCGCAAATATCCTTGACGGCACGCTCGCTCGTGCGACGGAGCTCGATCGTGCGCTCGGCTACGAAGCCAACGCCGGCGGCACGAGCTACCTCGGCGATCCGGACGCCATGCTCGGCGCGTATCAGGCCGGCGCATCACAGCTCTCGGTGACAGCGAATCGGTCGGAAGCTGGCGGCGCGGCGACGACGAAGTGGGATGACGAAGGAGTCGTGCCCGATGACTTCACGATCGTCAAGGATGGGTTGCTCGTGGATTTTCAGACCACGCGCGAAAGTGCGGGCTGGCTCAAGGACGCGTACGCGAAGAAGGGAACACCGCTGCGCTCGCACGGATGCGCGAGCGCACCATCGGCGATCCACGCGCCGATGCAGCACATCCCCAATCTCTCGATCGCTCCTGGGCGCGAGTCCGGCGATTTCGACGCCCTCGTCAGCGGCATGGCCGACGGCGTCGCGATCAAACAGGCGAGTGTGGACATGGACTTTCAAGCGGGAAGCGGCATCGGATTTGGCGCCGGAGGCGTGTTCGAGGTAAAGAAGGGCAAACGCGTCGCGAAGTATCAGTCGGCCGGCTTCCTCTTTCGTTCCACCGATTTCTGGAAGTCGCTGCTCTCCGTTTCCGCCGATGCGCAGATGCAACGCATCGGATTCTCTGCGCAAAAGGGTGAGCCAGCGCAACGGTGCTACCATAGCGTTACCGCGGCGCCGGCCGTCGTAAAAGGGCTCACGGTCATCGATCCCGCGAGGAAAGCATGAGTGGCCGCAGCGATCGACTCATCCGGCTGAGCGACGACGCTCGCATCCTCTCCGAGCAGGATTGCCAGACGCTGGCGAAGCGCGTGTTCGCGCTCGCGAGCGGCCCTGGCGAGACATACGTCAACGTGATGAGCTGGTGGAACGGGGAGCTGCGCTGGGCGCGCAATCGCACCAGCCTCGCCAGCGATCGTCGCGACATTCGCGTCGACATTGTGCGCGATGTCGGCGTGGGACGCGGAAGCGTGACGACGAATCAGCTCGATGATGTCTCGCTCGAATCCGCCGTGCGTGCGGCCGAGCGCAGTGCGGTGCTCGCGCCGACCGTGCGTCGCCCGCCACCAGTGCATCCGCCGATGCCGAAACCAGATTGGCCGAAGACCGCCATCTGGAGCGACGCGACGTACGCTGTCACTCCAGAAGTGCGAGGTGAAGCCGCCCGCGGCCTGATCGAGCCAGCGGAGGCGAAGGGAATGTCCTCGGCGGGGTATCTCGAAATGCGCGCGGGCTCGCGCGCGGTGTTGAGCTCGGAGCGCATGGGGAGCACGCCCGCGCCGTGGGATGTGCCATACGCCGCGTGGACGCAGGCGCAATGCTCGATGACCGTGCGCGACAAGGAGGGCTCTGGCTCCGGGTGGGCGGGCGTCTCGAGCTACGACTGGAACAAGATCAATGCGCCAGCGCTCGCGGCGCGCGCACTGGAGAAGTGCATTGCGTCGCAGCATCCGGTGGCGCTCGAGCCTGGCCGCTACACCGTGATCCTCGAGCCGCAGGCCGTGGCCGAGATGATCGCCATCATCGAAACGTCGATGAATATCATTGGCCGCTGGCGGGCTGAGCTCGGAATAGGGCCGTGGGCGCTCGCGCAGGATGACGCGCTCCATCTCTGGCGCACGAAGCTTGGACTCAAGGTGCTCGACGAGCGCATCACCATCAGCCACGATCCCGCTGATCCGATGCTCGGGATCTTCCCCGAGCCGTGGATGGAGCCGCTCACGTGGTTCGACAAGGGCGTGCTCACCAATCTTCCATTCGATCGTGGATATGGGCTGGAACAGCTCAACGTCAACGCAGCCCGTCGTCCACTCACCGGCTATCGCATGAGTGGCGGCCAAACGAGCGTCGACGAAATGATCAGCACGACGACACGCGGGCTGCTCGTCAGCCACTTCTCGAACGTCCGCGTGCTCGACGAGACGAGTCTGCTCTCGACAGGGCTCACGCGCGACGGGCTCTGGCTGATCGAGCACGGCAAGATCTCGAAGGCGGTGAAAAATCTTCGCTTCACCGAGTCTCCACTATTTGCGCTCAACAGCGTCGAGCAGCTGGGCGAGCCGGTCCCGGTGTTCAGGCCGGCAAAGGATCCCTACGAGATCGAGCAGCCACTCACTCCCGCGATCGTTCCGCCGATCAAGGCTCGCGATTTCAGCTTCACGTCGACGATCGATGCCATCTAAGGGAGACGGTCGCATGTCCATGAACGCTTTGCGAACAGCTGCTCTGTGCTTCACAATCCTCTCGTCGGGCTCCGCGCTCGCGCAGACCCGGTTTCAGTGGCCCGATACGACGGAGCACTTCTCCCACTACACGAACATCGAGAATTGCCTCGCGGCCGATGTGCGAGTGTCGACGAGCATCGAGAACCGTCGCGAGCTCACCGAGTGGCAAGACACCCTTCCGAAGAATGGGCGAGAGCAGTTGAAGCCGCAGGCGCCGCAGCTGACGCAGTCGGCGTCGCAATGTGCCGAGGCGTTCTCGGTCGCAAAGGTGGATCCTCGCGACTACGCGCCCGCCATGCAGCTCTTCCTCGCGGCCGGGCGCGATAGCGATGCAGCAACGATCGTCGAGCGTTGGCTCGCGGCAGTGCCCGTGAAGAACGCGATCGAGCGAGGAGCCATCGTCGACAGCGCCGTCCTCATCTACGTGGGCGCCACGCCGTTGCGACTCGCATCCGCCGAGGATCTGTTGCTTCGTCGCGCGAAGACCGCGAACGATCGAATCGAGCGATTCAAGACGTACGCGACACTGTTATGGGCGGCGGACAGGGCCGGCGATTCAGCTCGCGCCGTTCGCGCGGCGCGGTTGATCGTCGGTGTGGCGGATTCGCTCACCGTGGCTGAGCGACAGTCGGATGCATTCGAGCGGATGCGGGATGGCAGCAGTGGCTTGGGATATGTATTCGAAGCGCTCAATGTGCTCACGGGGATGCAGACGCGTCTGGACAGTCTTCGCAAGAGCACCGCGTCATACATCGCGCTCGAGCGCGCCATGTGGCCGAAGGCCGGTGAGGGAGGTGTTGGTCTGTTGTCCATCATGTCCAGTCCATTCGGTATTGGTGAACACGCCAGCACACTGACCGCGGACTTCTGGTACCCAGGCGCCGCGAGCTCCGCACCGCATCCTGGACGCGGACACCCCTCGCTCGTGCTCTTCCTCGATCACACCGAAAAAGGGAATGACGGTTGTATCCTCGGGTGGCGCGCCACTGACGACGCCCTATACGGATCAGTTTGCGCCTACCGGCTGGCGGAGATGCACCGCCTCGCATCGCGCTTTCCGAACGTCGAGATCGACATCGTGATGGCGACGCACGGACAGTTCATGTACTTGCCACCCACGTCGCCAGCAGAGGAGGCGGCGCTCATCAAGCAGCTGATCGACACCGCGCGCATCCCTGGGGCGATCCTCGGCGTGACGTCCACACCATTCTCGCGACTTCCCGATCCTGATTCGCGGCGCATCGACAAGGATCTGCCGAATTTCAAGCACTACACTTTTGAGGCCCTGGGAATGCCCTGGGCACCCTCCAATGGATCGTTGTTTCTCGTCGACTCGGATGGGCTGATCGTGGACTCATATCTCATGCCGGAAGACGAGGTGGCGCAATTCATCCAGGTGCTTCTCGAGCGAGATGGCAAGGAGAGTCATCAGTGACACGGCGCTCCCGCACGATCGCGATCGCGAGCGCACTTGTATTCCCGGCCATTGCCGTCACGTACTCGGCTGCTCTCGCGGTCGGCCTCGAGGCTGCGCCGCGTCGCGCGCATGAGGCTGCGGGGACATTCGTGAAGGACTCATCGTCGCCGGCGGAAGACTCGCTGCGCGATCCCGCGCTCACTGTGGGCACGCTGCCCAACGGGCTTCGCTACTACCTGCGCGCGAATGCGATGCCCGCGCACCGTGTCGAGATTCGTCTCGCGGTGAACGCCGGCAGTCTGCTCGAGGATGAAGATCAGCGCGGCTACGCGCACTTCCTCGAGCACATGGCGTTCAACGGCACGACGCACTTTCCGCACAATGATCTCGTCGATTTCATCGAGACGAGCGGAATGCGCTTCGGCGCCGATCTCAACGCGTACACGAGCCAGGACGAGACCGTCTACATGCTCACCCTGCCGACCGACGATCGTAAGATTCTCGATCGCGGTCTCACGGTGCTGCAGGATTGGGTGGGCGGCGGTATCACGATCGATACCGGCGAGGTGACGGCGGAGCGCGGGGTGGTGATGGGCGAATGGCGCATGCGCCTCCCCGACACCGCGTCGCAGCGCCATACGGCCCACGTCGACTCGGTGCTCTACGGTGACTCGCGCTATCGTGTGCGCCAGCCCATCGGCGACACCACGCTCATCGAAACCGCTGTGGCTGCGCCGATCCGCCGGTTCTACGAGGATTGGTATCGCACCGATGACATGGCAATCGTCATCGTCGGCGACTTTGATCGCGCGGCGATGGAGCGCGAGATCAAGGCGCGTTTCGGAGCGATTCCCGCGGCGTCGAAGAAGGCGCGCACGCGCCCAGCGGCGGCACTCTCGACGAGCCCGACGCCAGTCGTCGATGTGTTCCAGGGAAATGTCATTCCGGCGGTCGAGGTGCTCTGGCCAGCGCCCGCAGTGCCTGCGCACACAAGCGAGGCGGTGACGCAGGGGATCGTTCAGGATCTCATCACGCACGCCGTGGAGCAGCGCCTGCTGCGCATTCGTGAGCATCCGTCGCGTCCGTACATCTCGGCGGAACCGGAAAAGGGGCAGCTCGTGCGGCAGCTGGGCGTCGTTGGCGCGAAGGTCATCGCGATGCCCGACAGCCTCGAGCGCGCGATCGGCACGGTGCTCACCGAGTTCGAGCGTGTCGCGCAACACGGCATCCCGGAGCCCGCGCTCGCGCACGAGAAGGCCGTGTTGCTCGGTCATTTCGAGCACGAAGCCGCCGGTGAGGCGGGGCACGCGTCCAAGTCGTACGCAGATAGCTATGTCCAGAATTTTCTTACGGCCGAAAAGCCACTATTGAGCGCGGAGCAGGAGCTCGCGCTCGCGCGACAGATTCTCCCGTCGATCACCCCCGAGCTCCTCGCGAAGGCCGCACAGAAGTGGCGCGAGCCGGCGGGGATGCGCGTACTCATCGGGCTCCCCGAGTTTTCGCACGTGCGTCCACCCACGCGCGAGAGCGTGCTCGCGATTATCGATTCGGTGAAGCGCTCAAAAATTCCATCGGATAGTGCGCAGGAGTCGAAGCCCGCGCCGCTGCTTGCGACGCTTCCCACGCCGGGGCGCATCGTGGCCGAGAAGCTCGACCGCGTGGCCGGCATCACGGAGTGGACGCTCTCCAACGGCGCGCACGTGATCGTGAAGCCGAGCCAGAACGATCCCGACGACCTGCAGATGCGTGCCTGGAGTACAGGCGGCTTCGCCTCGATGCCGGACTCGCTCTTCAACTCGCCCGGGCGCATGGTCGCGCGGGTAATGACCGAAGCCGGCGGCGTCGGCGGCGCGAATCACGATGCGCTCTCCAATCAGCTCGAGACCACAGGGCTGCGAGCGATGAAGATCGACATCGGCTACGCGGACGAGTCGATCACGCTTGCAGGCTCTCCCAAGGATCTGGAGACGCTCTTCCAGTTGATGCATTTGCAATTCGCGGCACCGATGCTGGACACGGCGTCGCTGGCTGGATGGCAGAGCCTCGCGAAATGGCAGGGGTCGGGCTTTTCGCTCGATGATCAGATGAACATGCAGCTGGCGCACGGCAACCCGCGCATGCAACCGGTGTCGACCAGCCTCGCTGAGCTCGCGACGGTGAAGCAGCTCGCGGCCGCGTATCACGACCGTTTCGGAAACGCGGGGGATTTCACCTTCACGCTCGTCGGCGCAGCGACAGTGAAGGAGCTGCGTCCGCTCGTCGAGCGATATCTCGCGAGCTTGCCAAGCACGGATGTGCGCGAGCACCCGGTGCCGACGGAGAAGCACGCGCTGTCGCCCGTGACCACCACGTTCCCAGCGCTGCAGCTTCCCAAGGCGCAGACGTTCTTCGTCTTCGACGGATCCTTTTCGGATACACCATCGGTGTACCTGCGCGAGCGCGAGAAACTCTCGGCGCTCACGGGAATCGTGAACGATCGCATGCGCGTGCGCCTGCGCGAGCAGCTCGCGGGCACGTACAGCCCGTACGTGAGCAGCGAGACGTATGCGATTCCTGACGAGCGCTACCGCGTTCTCGTGTCGTTCGATGCCGCACCCGAACGCATGCACGATCTCAATCACGAGATGCTGAATGCGCTCGACTCGCTGCGCATGCGCGGCGTGACGCCAGCGGAGGCGACTCGAGCGGCGACCGTGCAGGAGCGGCAGCTACAGACGCGGCTCCAGGACAACGACTACTGGATGGCGACGATCGGAAACTATTCGAGGCTCGGCATTCCGCTCGACAAGATTCCGCATCCGTACCCCGAGCACGTGGTGTCCCCGGCCGAGCTCAAGGCGGCCGCGAATACGTATCTCCCGAGCGACGCTTTCTACCATCTCACGGCGATGCCGGAGGACAGCAGCAGCTACGCGAAGCACGACCCGGCGCCGTAGTACCGGCCGCCGGGGGCCTCGCACTTGCGCACTTGCTGCACGGCACGTCATTTCTCGTCGCCCGTTTAAGCGCTCGGCGGCATCGCGCTGGTGCGCCTGCTGCCTATCCCTGCGGGCGCACCTTTCAGAGTCTGAAGGGGCGGGGATTCAAGTCGAATTTCTACGATATCGAGACCAACGAGGACTACTGGATTTCGGGACCGCGGAAGGACGGCGCCGATCGTCTGTACGGAGAGCGTGATCCCGTCGAGATCGATGCGGATGTCGAGCGAGAGTATTGGCGAGACATCCGAGGGGTGAAGGAGACTCCTGCGCGATGAGACGGCGTCGCTAGCCTGGAGACGAGCGCGCGGAACCGCTCGCCGAAGCGTAGGACCAACGCAACCATGTGCAGCATGGAGCTGCCGATTCTCCAACCTCCAACGCGGATTCTGCCAATGCACACGCAGCGCCGAATCTTCTCGATCGCGACCTGTGGGTTCCTTCTCGTCTCCATATCCGCAATACGATTCACTGGGGCGGCATCGCATGCGTCGCCGTCAACCGTCGGATCACCCGTGGCCTGCACGCTTCTCACCACTGCCGACGCCACGACGGCGCTGGAGGTGTCGAGTCAGCCGGGCAAGGAGCTCGTCAACTCCACCGGGTGCGTCTGGTCGCATGATCCGGCGCTCGCGGATAGCAGTCGTCGCGTCACACTCGTGACGCATTCACTCGCCTCCTTTCAAGCGGCGATGCACCCCGCGATCACGACGATCAAGATCGAGCCCGTCTCGGGGATCGGCGACGAAGCATTCTATCAACTGTATCCCAAAGACCAGAATGCCTTCATCTGGGTCCGCAAGGGAGCGAACGCCTTCGATGTTCGCATAATCACTCGGCTGAAGCCCAAGCCGTTCACAACCGAGCAGGAAAAGGCGAAGGAGGCAGTCCTTGCCAAGGCTGCGGTAGCAAAACTCTGAGTCGCGTTTGTTTTCCGAGAGGGGAAGCCGCTGGTCATCCGAGCTAAGGAATCGGACCGCCGGCGGCTCCCCAATCGAGGAGCACAGCGGTCGTTAAGCTCCGCGATCACCGACCAGCTCCCTGACCGTCGATACGAAGGCCGCCGCCCGAGTCGGTGAAAGCCTGGACAAAAACTCGGCCTCCAGCTCCGCTCGCACCTCGCACGCGTCTTCGAAGAATGCTCGGCCGCGGCGCGTCGGCTTCGCGAGAACGGCGCGGCGATCCGCGGAATCGACCGCGAGCGTGATGAGTCCCTTCGACTCCAGATCCCTGGCCAGCTTCCCCGCGTACTGCTTGGTGGTCTGGAGCGCCGAGGCGACGTCCGAGAGCCGCGTTCCGGCCTCGTCCGTTTCGGTGAGGAACTGGACGTGGGACAACGTCGCGTCACTCCAGCCGCGACTCGCGTAGGCCTCGTTCGCGGCCGCCTGGAAGCGCCGATACAGCGTGCCCACGGCACGCGCCGGCGAGCGCACCATTTCCTCCTGCAGCTCAGGCCACGTGCGGCGGTGCGGCTTCGGCATTTAGTCACCCTAGTTTACAAGTTAGTCTACTTGGTATACTTTATTTATCAACCAAGTTTACTACAATCTAGCCCGTCGCCGGAGCCTCGTCCATGCGGATCACCGCCATCTCCACCGGAGCGCTGCAGCTCAAGCCCACCTTCCTCGAAGGCAGTCCCGCTCACGGCGGACCACTCGGACTGATCGCGAGCCTGTGGCGCGACTCGCGCCTCACGCGGCCATTGCCGATGTGGGCCTGGATCATTGAAACGGGCACGCAGCGAATTCTCATTGATGCCGGCGCGCGGCCGGGGGCAAGCGGTGGAGTCACCGGAACCAGATTTCAGATCTCGACCGAGCAAGCGCTCGTCCCTGAGTTGGCGCGGCGAGGCCTGAGGCCTGACGACTTCGACCGCGTGGTGCTGACACATCTCCACGGGGATCACGTCGGAGGGCTCGCGGCATTCGATCCGCAACGCGTATGGGTGGCCCGGGCCGAGTGGGATCCGGTGGCGACCTTTCCCGGACGTCTGATGCGCCCACTGATCGCTCCCGTGCATCGCGGCTTCGTTCCCAGGCTGTTCGACTTCGACGGACCCGCCGTGTGTGGTTTCCCCGGCAGCTGGCCCGTCACGCCGGACGGATCGGTGATCGCCCTCCCCACACCAGGACACAGTGTGGGGCACACGAGTTTCCTGGTGCGACGGCCGGAGGGTGATGTGCTGGTGGCCGGTGATGTGACGTACGATCTTCCCGCACTCGAATCGCAGCGAGATCAGGGCTTCATCGCAGATGTCGAGCAGCATCACATCACGTTGCGTCGCGTGTTGTCTTTGGTGGAGTCGGGCGTTACCTATTTGCCGAGCCACGATCCGGAGTCCCCGGCGCGACTCTGACCGTCGTTGGCCGAACACCGTGATTGCGGTCTCCCCCTTGGCGACGAGAGAGCCGGTCGAGGACGCGAGTTGACACGCCGTTGCAGAGGATGAGCGCACGAACAATCGTCATCGCGATGCAGCACGTTCGCGGCTGAACGCCAAAATCAATCGCCCGACACCCATTCTCCATGCCCTTCGAACGCGTCACCTACATTGGCTCGTCGTTTGATGACGCGGAGCTATTTGCGATGCTCCCGCCAGATCTCTCCGCGCTTCTCCTCGAGGAGAATGGCGTCGTCGCGTACGGCGGAGGTTTCCACGTCCGCGGTGCGTGTCGTGAACCTGCATGGCATTCGCTACGCAGAGCATGGCTTGGGTCTGAATGCGTCGCAACGCGCTACTCGTCAGTACACCGTTCAGATATCCCATTCGCGGAAGACGCGCTCGGCGATCAGTTCCTGTTGCGAGATGGGATCGTGCACCGGTTGCGGTCCGAGTCGGGCGTGGTGGAGTCTCTCGCCGTCGATCTCGCCGACTTCATCACCAACGTGCAGCAGGCACCGATCGAGTATCTCAGTCTGGAACCACTTCTTGCATTTGAGGAAACCGGTTGTCGCCTCGAGCCAGGACAACTGCTAAACGTGTATCCGCCCTACTGTGCCGTTCATCAGGGCAGGCGATCCATGCGCGCCATCTCCGCCGCAGAGCAACTAGCGTTCTTGGCGTCATTCGCTCGGCAGATGCGCGAGGTACCCGATGGTGGACAGGTGCGCATACGGGTATCCGACACGGCGGATGACTAACATGCACTTCCCGTCACCGAATGAACGGAGCCTTATCGCGAGGCTTCGCCGGATGCTCACCCCGATGCTGGTCGTCGTCGCTTTCGTCCCGCGCGATGCGACCGCCCAACGGCGTTCGCAGATCATCGAGTTGGATAAGCTGATGCACCGCTATTGGCTCGCTGCCGTCGCTCACGATTCGGCAGGGCTCGACAGTGTGATCGTCGGCGCGCAGCCGCGCCTCGTGCTCGGCGCATTCGTGGAAGGCAGCGGCGCGGTAACACGGTCGGACGCGGAGCAGGTGATCGCGCGACAGCTTCCGCCGATGCGGTCCCGAGCGGATACTGTGTGGCGCACCTACGCGGTGCGGCACGGCGACTTGTCGCATGACTGGGTCGACTACGTGGCGCGTTTCGAGCGGCGGTGTGGGCGGTGGCGAATCGCGGCGATATCGAGCGTGAAGAAGGTCAACTAGCGCCGCGCGCAGATCGTCGAAGAAGTCGCAGATGACACGTCGAGTATCCTCGCGTATCACACCTGAGCGCCAGGACGTTCGGCCTCAATGAGTATCGTGTGAAATTCGGTCTACCCGACCTTTCGCAGTTCCTCGTGGTGGAGATTCGCTCCCCGGCCAACGACGAGAACACGATCATCGTCGGACAGTTCTCGCATTTGGCAAGCGTGCGAAACGACGGAGGCTGGTTGTATCGCTATCCCGGCCCGTCACTACCAGGATCACTCTCGCGCGTTCCGACCGCTCTTGGCGAATCCGTCGAGTTTGTCACGCCCGATGCGACGTTCGCCCCTGAGTTGCGACCGGGCGTGAGCTATCCGTGGGTCGATCAGTACTGGCAAGCGTATCACATCGACATGGTCCAAGCAGGGCAGTGGGAGTACCGGAAATTCGTTGCCACTCCCGCGCAGTATTATCGGCTGAATGGCGTAAGAGGCTGGCAACCACTTGGCGCATCCCTTCCGCCTGAGGCCGAGGACCTGGGTGTGCGTCCTGGCGGGTGGGATCACGAGCATTGCGAGATTTGCCGGAAGTCGATTGGCGCCTCCGGCGATTCGCACGGATACGTAGATCCTTCGGAGCACTGGCTGTGTGAAACGTGCCACCAGAAGTACGCGGCACCGCGCGATATCTCATTCGCCGTCGAGACCTAGCGAGCGCGTTGCCGCAGCCCACATCTATCTCAGGTCATCCATGATGAGCGATATGAACCGAGGCCGCATCCAGTTTCTCGGCGTGGTAGGCGCAATGCTCCTCGAAGTGCTCCTCCTCAGTCTCAGCGTGTGGCTGCGCGGTGGGGAATTGCATCCCGTTTCGGACGTTGGGCGCCCTCTGGTGTTCGCAGGACTTGCCGTGCTCGCGTATCGTGGAATGTCCTGGGCACGGAAGGTCCTGGCGGTGTGGTGCGCGCTTCTCGCGCTCGCATTCGCTGTGGCCGCGATCAACATCGGCTTCGGATCGGCGGTGTGGACGATCGTAGCGCTTGGATTTGCCGGCGGCGCCGTCTATGCAGCTGTCGTGTTGTTTGCGTCGGGCGTGATCCAGACATTTCTCGCGCAGCAGCGCGCTCAGAGAGAAAGTTCTCGACCTGCTGCGTGACACGCTGTGGCGGCAGGTGAAGCCGCGATGCATTCTGTGCGCAACCTGTTGGAGAGTGGATATGTCCGACGCCATCGAGGCGCGCATCTCAGCGAATGACTGGTCGGGCGCACGCCGCCTCATCCGGGCAGCGCTGCGGCGGGAACCAGATTCTCACTGGCTCCTTGCCCGACTTGGCCTGACGTACTACGAGGAGCGACGCTACGTCCAGGCACTCCAGTGGTCGGAGAGAGCGCTCGCCCGAGCGCCGCGCTGTCCGCTCGTGCTCTGGGAGTACGCCGGCGCGCTGCAGCAGCTCGGTCGCCACCGAGACGCGCTTAGGGTCTACGCTGGACTACGGCGGCGCGGCGTTGAATCCCTCGCGCACGGCGAATGCGGGGAGGGTCTGCGCTGGGCACGCGGGCTCGTTGCGGACGCGTTGTATCGCCAGGCGATCGGCTACGTCGCGCTCGGACAGCGGCGTCGAGCTCGGACGTCGCTGAAAAGTCATCTGGCTTTGCGAGGGCCAGGCTGTGCCTCCATCTATCCGCTTCGGCAAGTCCGGCACGAACTGCGGGACCTGGGCGGCGAGTCGAGCGGAAGAGGCTCGCCGGAAGCCTAAGTCGCCGTTGCAGCTGACGAACGCACCGGGTGTCATCATCAATTTCGGAGTTCATCGCGGTGCGTTCGCAGCTGAGCGCCAGGATCGTTTGTTGGCGCACCAGATTCTGCCGGTCCGCGAAACCCATGTGCGATTTCAACATCTCCGGTAGCAAGCCGCACCCCAGACTACCGTATCGGGACTCTTCCATGAATCATCTGATCTTCCCCGAGCGCGTCACGATCAACGTGCAGTTGTGGTCTCCCTCGGGTGCGACACCCTACACCGGCTCGCCTCTCGCATTTGGCGTGCGGACATTTGCGCGAGTGAAGAACGACCACCACTTGGGGCCTTTCTTCAGTGGCGAGAACGGCGTGCTGACCATCACTGGCCGGCAGCTCCAGCTAGCGGCGGCGGCCGAGATGTCGACTGGTATCATGGATTACGACGCTATTGAGAATGCCTTCCCGTTCGTCGAGATCGTCCACTGGTCGGGTGCGGAGCTGGAGCGCGCGATCGATGCCCGTTCGAAGGTCTGGACAAGTCTCCTCGGCGGCGAGGTGGAGTTGTACGAGAGCATGACCGAGCTGCTGAGCCGTCTGCGCGCCAGCGGTAACGCTTCGCTCCTTCCGGCGCGCGAGCGCTATGGCCGACTCCGCGATGAATGGGACGGCACGCTGCCGGATCGGGAATACACATACACCGTGTCACTCGCGTCATCCGCCTAACGAATCGTTGTCGCTCGTTGGGACGCTCAGCGAATTCCTCGACTGTCGCGTTGACACCTGGGCGACCACGCTCTCGTAAGACTCAGACACCGTCACCCCGGAGCTCGAGCATGCAGCCAACGGATCGACTGAACGGGATTGGCATGGAAACACCGGAGACGAGCATAGAAAGCCTGGGCCACGCTTTTTTCGCGGCGACGATGATCGCGCTCGGATTCCTCGGCCTGATCCAGGGCGATTTCACCTCGGCATGGACCGGAGTGCCGAAGAGTTTTCCTGCGCGTGAGGCACTCGCTTATCTCTGCGCCATCATCGCTTTGTTATCCGGCATCGGCTTGCTCTGGCGGCGCACGGCCCTCTATGCCGCGCGCTTGCTGCTCGGCTCCTTTCTCGTTTGGATGCTGCTGTTCAGGATTCCTCTCATCTTCCGCGCTCCCACTGCCACTGTCGTTTGGTGGTCCTTGGGCGATACCGCGGTGATGGCGGCGGCCTCCTGGATTCTGTACGCGTGGTTCGCCGGAGACGGGGACCGACAGCGCCTCCCCTTCGCCACCGGCGACAGTGGTCTGCGCATCGCGCGGATGCTGTTCGGCTTCGCGATGATCCCCTTCGGCATCGCGCACTTCACCTTTCTCCAACGAACCGTCTCGCTGGTGCCCGGCTGGCTGCCGTGGCATCTGGCCTTTGCATACCTCACTGGCGCCGCGTTCATCGCTGCGGGCGTCGCGATACTCATTGGCGTGTGCGCTCGGCTGGCCGCCACTCTCTCCGCTCTGCAGCTCGGCCTGTTCACCCTGGTCGTGTGGGTGCCGATCATTGTCGCGGGCGCCGACGCTTCGCAGTGGACCGAGTTTATCAGCTCGTGGGTGTTGACGGCCGGCGCCTGGGTGGTCGCGGATTCGTACCGCGGCATGTCATGGCTCGCGGTGGGCCAACGCTAACCGCAATTCGTCCGAGTTCGGCGCTGGCGACATCGGAGGCGATCAAGGCGCTCGCGAAGGCGACGACGTAGCGTTGCGCGCGGATTGCTGAGGGGAGGGAAGCGAGCCAGCCACGTGAGAGTGGTTGGCTCCTTTCGTTAATGTGCGCGCCGCTCATATCGATTTGGCCGCATATTTAAAATGGTTAAACGACTTGCTTCCGGAGGAGAAATACGCTCGTGACAATACGCTTCACCCAGCGCATTCGCGCGTATCGCTGGCTCGCTTTCGCGCTGTTGGTTGCCTTGCCTGCTGTCGCACACGCACAGGATGTCACCGGTGTCGGTTTCCATGCGATCGTCATTCGAGACCCGGTGAATGGCGGCACCATGCCGGGTTACGTCTTCTATCCGTCCGAAAAGACGAGCACGATTACCTGGAGCGGCCCCTACGAACTTCACGCCACCGCCGATGCGCCGCCGATCCCAGGCGCTAAGCCGCTGGTTGTGATCTCGCACGGGCACGGTGGCTCCGCCTTCGGTCACTACGATCTGGCGATTTATCTCGCTAGCCACGGCTTCGTCGTCGCATCCCTACAACACCCCAAGGACGACTACAACGACGACAGCGGAGACGGCCATCCGGAAGTGATGATTGGGCGGCCGATTCAAGTCAAAGCCACGATCAGCATGTTGCTCGACACTCCCCGTTGGAAAACACTGATCGATCCGGAGCGGATCGGCGTAGCGGGCTTTTCGAACGGCGGCTACACCAGCCTCCTGTCAGTGGGGGCGGTGCCGCAATTCACGCGCTTCCTCGATTATTGTGACGCACATCCGGACGACCCCAATGTGTGTGGCTCTCTGAAGCAGCTGGTGGCCCAGCTTGCGAAGCAAGGGCTGACGGTACGGCAAATGTTGACGACCATGCAGGGCGAACTCCATCGCTGGGGCGACATGGACGACGCGCGCATCAAGGCGGCCTTCGTGATGGCCCCGCTTAGTCTGGTATTCGACAGGGCAGGGCTTGCGTCGATCAATCGTCCGGTGTTTCTGGAGTACGGGGAGAGCGATGAGGTATTGCAGCCAGAGTTCAACGTTCTGCACATCGCACCGATGATAAAGACATTGGTCGGCATCACGAAGATTCCCAAGGCCGGTCACTACGTGTTTCTGAGTCCATGCTCAGCGAAATTGGCCAAGGACGCGCCGGAAATTTGCCGGGATCCGGCGGGAGTGGATCGTGCGGAGGTACATGCACGGCTCAACGCCGATGCACTGGCCTTCTTTCGCAAGTCGTTGGCTTCGTCGTCCCACTGACGCACGCCGGCAGAGAACGCGCGCGACATGGTCGCGGCCGCAGCGATCGTCGCTGTGATCGGGAAGATGATCGCCGATGGAGGAAAACCTGTTCCGCTACGGCGGCCCGAGCATGAACCATCATCGTGATATGAGGTGCGCCCGCTGTTCTGGTAGTCACCGGTGCAATCGGTTTCCGGCTATCACCCGTCGTGGGTGAAGCAGGTGGTGTCGGTGCGGGGAACGGTATCACGCGTCGATGAAAAGCCCTCGATGTTCACCGCGGCGGAAGGCGACGCCGATCTATCCCTCCGTCGCGCGCCTGACGAACGGCTTGTCCTTGTCGTCTAACCCGCCGTTGCCGGCATCCCTGGCGACGTCTGGTCGCGGGATCGGCGTGAGTGCGATAGCTTAGCTGCCCTTCGCCGGCTTGGAGGGCCGCTCGGTGCTCCCGCAGGAGTTGTCCGCACTTTTCGACGTCGCCGATCCAGTGGCGCGCGACGCGGCATGGAGGAAGTTCGTCGAGACGCACAGCCGTCTCGTCCTCTATGCCGTACGCAGCATCGATCGCAACCACGATGCCGCGATGGATGCGTATGCCTACGTTCTCGAACAACTCCAGCGCGATGACTTTCGCCGGCTTCGCGTGTACGCAGACGATGACCGCGGCAAGTTCAGCACGTGGCTGGTTCTCGTCGCGCGGCGACTCTGCCTGGATCATGTGCGGCAGCGCTACGGGCGACGGCAGAGCGAGGATGCGCAAAGTCACGAAGCGCACGAGAGACGCCGCCGTCTGCTCGACCACGTCACCGAAGAGATCGACGTTGCGGAGATCGCGATCGAGGGCGACCGCGGCGCAGAGATGCGAGTCCGCGTGGAGGAGCTGCGCGATGCGCTCTCAGAGGCGCTGTCGGCGCTCGCGCCGTCCGACCGCCTGCTGATCAAGCTGCGCTTCCAGGACGCCCTCTCTGTGCCGGAGATCGCACGCATCCTCAAAGCTCCCACCCCATTCCACATCTATCGACGCTTGAACGCGGTGCTCGCTCAGATGCGCGCTCGGCTGGCGCGACGCGGCGTGGAGGATCCGGAACCGTGAGCCCGCAATCCCGGCACGCACATCCGTTCCATCTGAGTGATGGCGCATTCGACCTCGATCCCCGATGCAACCATGAGCGCTGAGCAGACCGAGCGTGACCACCCGAGTGCGGGCGTGCTCGCCGCCTTCGTCGATGGCGCGCTGCCGCTGGCGGATCGCCCTACGATCGAATCGCATCTGGCCGATTGCGACGATTGCCGCGCCGACGTCATCGCGGCTGTTCGGTTCGCGCGCCCGCGGCCGGCGGTGCGGCGCCGGTATTTGGCCGCAGCCGCGGCGGCGGCCGTGCTGCTCGTCACCGCGATCGGGCGCGAGCACGCGCCCATGGGCACGCGCGAGCCCGTAATGCGCGAACCGGTCATCTCGACGACGGAGGCGCCGGTGGCGCTCGCGCCGCGCGGCGTGGTGAGCCGTCCCGTACGCCTGGTATGGACGCAGGTCGCGTTCGCCGACCAGTACCGCGTCACGCTCTTCGACGACGCCGGACGCGCAATCTTCGAGACACAGACGCGGGATACCTCCACCGTCGTTCCCGACAGCATCCATCTCGATGCGCGACAGGCCTACTTCTGGAGGATGGAAGCGCAGACGGGATGGAACCGTTGGGTCGCGTCGGAGCTCATCGAATTCTCCATCGGTCCGGCCGGCCGATGATCGCGGCGGGCGCGCTCGCGCTGCTCCTGTCGCTCGGCGGAGCTGCGCCGCCGCATCGGGTGCGGAATTCGACACCCGACAGCGCGCTCGTCGCAGCGGCGCGCGCGAACGTCGATGCGATTCGCGACTCATTGCGCCGCACGCTCATCGAGACTGCCGGCGATTCGCAGCCGGCCGCGGGGCTGGCGATCGCACGGCAGCTCGCCGAGGCGCTCGCGGCCGCGTGGAACGACTCCTTCCCGATGCGACAGGTCGAGCGCTTTGCGGCATGGCCGATCGCCGACCGCCGCATCAAGGCATCAGCGGATAGCCTCCGCGCAGCAGGCAACCGAGCGCTTGGGCGCAACGGCCTTGCGGCGGCGCTCCGCGACTGGCGCGAGAGTTATCGGAGATGCGCACAGATCGGCGACTCAGCTGGAATGGGAGCCGCATTCGGGAACATGGGCGCCGGATATTACCAGTCCAGCGAGTTGGACAGCGCCGACCATTACCTCACTAAATCCCGCGAGATCGCGGAGCCGATCGGCGACTGGCGAACTGTGGGGAATGCAGTCGGAACCCTCGCCGAGATCCAGACCGACCGTGGCGCGCTCCGTCGGGCCGCCGATCTCTACGCGCTCGCGGCGGACATCCGTACGCGCACTGGCGACGCGCGCGGCGCCGCGGCGGACCGGAATAATCTGGGGCTCATCGCAGGACAACTCGGCGACCTGAATCGCGCACGCCGCGCATTCGACAGCGCATTCGCGTCGAATCGCGCCGCCGGACGCGACGAACCAGCGGCTGCGAATCTGATTAATCTCGGAAACCTCTCGAGCCTCGAAGGCGACTACCCAGAGGCGGATGCGCACTACCGGGAGGCGCTTGCGCTCTATCGCGCGCACGGGAACCGTGTAGACGCGGCTTCGGTGCTCAGAGCGCTCGGGCTGCTCGCGCTGCAGCGCGGCAACTACCATCAGGCGCTCGACCGGTTCACGGAAGCACTCGCGGTGTTCCGTCAGACAGGACCCGTGGCCGACGAGATCGACGTCCGCCGCGACGTCTCGCTCACGCACGCCGCGATGGGGAATCTGCAGGGTGCGCTCATCCAACTGCAGCGCGCCGAAGCACTAGCCGGTCGCGGAAACCCCGGTCACGACCAGGTCGCCGAGCTCGCGCAACTCGCGCTCGCCCACGCGGATCTCGCCGTGCAGTTCAACATCTACGCGGACGCGAAGCAATACTACGATCACGCCGAGAAGCTTTTCCGCGAGGCTGGCGAGAGCCGCGGACAGGCGGAGGCTGAGAGCGGCCTCGGTCTCCTTCTCGCGCTGCGCTCGGATTTTCACGGCGCGCTGACACGAATCTCACTCGCCCTGCGCACGCAAGAAGCGATCGGCGATCCGCGATCCGCTGCGCTCACGAGGCTCCTGCTCGGCGCGATCCAGGCGAAGGTGGGCGACACTACCGCGGCGCGTTCATCGATCGCCAGCGCGCTCTCGGCGTTGCGCACACTCGGCGATGTGGCGGGCGAAGCGGAGGCGATGGGGGCGCTCGCGGAGCTGGCGGTGCAGGAGCGATTGCCGCTGAAGGCTGAATCGCAATATCGAATTGCGCTGGCGAGGCTCGGCACCGCCATCGCACCGGCGATCTCCTGGCGACTGCACTCCGGGCTCGGGAGAGTGCTGCGCAGCCGCGGCGCGCTCGACGAGTCGGCCGCGGAGCTGCGCGCCGCGGCGCGCGAAGGGGAGCAGATGTCCGCGTCGGTAAGAGCAGGAGAGCGACGCGCGGCGTTCTCGTCCGACAAGGGAGACGTGTACGCGCAGCTCGCGTCTGTGGAGATCGCGCGCGGCAACACCGATTCCGCCTTCGAGGCGAGCGAGCGGTTGCGTGCGCGCGAGCTGCTCGACTTGCTCGCGCAAGGGCGAGTCACGCTCCCGGTCGGCGGCGGCGCGAACGGCGCGCTGGCCTCGCGCGAGCAGGATCTTCGTCGCCAGATCGATGTGCTTACGGGGGAGCTCGAGAGTGCGCGCACGGTTGGTGCGCTGCGCGGGCCGCTCGCGCCGGAACGCACGTCGGTCGCAGTGCGCGAAGCGCTCGCACAAGTGCAACGACGCTACGGTGATCTCCTGCTGCAGATGCGCGATTCGCAGCCGGAATACGCGGCGATGGTCACGGGAAGAGTCGCGTCGGCACGGAGCATTCGGTCGCGACTCGCCGCGGGGGAGGCGCTCCTCGAGTATCTCGTGGAAGATTCGACCACGTTGCTGTTCGTCGTGACGGCCGACACCACGGCGACGATCGACCTCGGCGTTTCTCGTCACGAGCTGGCGAAGCTCGTGGATTTTAGCCGCGGCATGCTTGTGCGCCCGAGCTCGAGCGCGCGCTCGGAGCTTTGGCGCGCGCCGCTGCGGCGGCTGAACACCTTCCTCGTCGAGCCGGCCGAGAAGTCGGGGCTGTTGGCGGGGAAGCAATCGCTGATCATCGTGCCACAGGCGGAGCTGCACTACGTGCCTTTCGCGGCGCTGTTGGGCGCGTCGGGCGACGATGCGTTCCTGGTGGAGCGATACCGCGTGTCGTACGCGCCGTCGGCTTCGGTGTGGCTGCGATTGCGCGAGCGAGCGCCGGCCACCGGCTCCATGGTACTCGCGTTGGCACCGCGTGTGGATGCGCTCCCCGCGTCGCGCGCCGAGGTGGAGGCGATCGGTCGGATCTATGGTGCGCGAACGGAGATGCTCATCGGCTCGCAAGCGTCGGAGCGCGCGCTGCGCGCCGCAGCGCCGCGTGCTTCGATCGTGCACTTCGCGACCTACGGAGTGCTGAACAAGGACAATCCGCTCTTCTCCTTCGTGGAGCTGGCGCCGGAGAACGGAATGGGCGGCCGGCTCGAGGTGCACGATGTGTTCGGCCTGCAGCTCAACGCGCGACTCGTGGTGCTGAGTGCGTGCCAGACAGCGCTGGGCGCGGGAGCGCTGGAGGACGTACCGGCCGGCGACGATTGGGTGGGGCTGGTGCAGGCGTTCCACTCCGCAGGCGCGGCGAACGTGATCGCCGGGCTCTGGCCCGTGGATGATCACGCCACGGCTGAACTGATGGGGAATTTTTACGCGGAGCTGTCGCGTGGACACCCGGAGGCGGAGGCGTTGGCGCTCGCGCAGCGGAAGATGATCCGCAATAGTGCTACAGCCCATCCGTTCTACTGGGCAGCGTTCACGATGAGCGGTGGACAGTAGGGATAACCGGAGGAGGCAGCCATGCGTCGAATTATTCGAATTCTGTCCCCGCTGATCTTTGGCGTGTTCGTGCTGCTCGCTGGCTGTTCCGAGACCAGCGGACCTTCGGCTCGGTCGCTGAATCATCTGCCGTCACTGATCGTCTCCTCGCCCGAAAGCCAGACCGCGACTGCGAATGCAGACGTGATCGGAGGGGCCGGCTGGGTTTCTCTTCCTCCTGGATCTGTGCCCGATGGACAGAGTGCCACGATCCGGAATGGCCGGAGCGGGGCCAACATCACTGCAGCGCTGGTGGACGGCGGTTTCGATCCGATCGCGATATCAGCCAGCGTTGGCGACACCGTCTTCGTGGATATTATCCGAGCGGGCAATAGTACTCCGCTGACGGGATTCAAGGTCATCGCAGTACGAAGCTCGCCAAGCGTCGTGCGGGCTTCGCCGGCTCCGGGGAAGAAGGATGTGCCGCTCAACGCAGCGATCGTGGCGGTGTTTAGCGCGCCAATCGACGCATCCACCTTGAGCCCAAGCTCGTTCGGCCTCCTGCACGGAGGCACGCCGGTCGCCGGTTCGGTACGGCCGGTGGGTACGAGTGGCATCAGTGCAGAGTTCTATCCCGACAGCACGCTTTCCCCACAGACGAGCTATCAACTCATCGTCACGCAGGCAATCCGCGATGTGAACGGTATGCCGCTCGCGTCGGCGGTGGCTGACACGTTCTCGACCGGCTCGGGAACCCAGGCGTTCGCCGTTGGGGGATCGGTGAGTGGCCTCGCCGGTACGGGGCTCGTGCTCAGCCTCAACAACGTCGAGCAGCTTCCTGTTGCGGCGAACGGGGCATTCGTGTTCTCGACGCATCTCGCGCAAGGCGCGGCCGTCGACATCACGGTGCACGCGCTCCCCTCGAGTCCGTCGCAACTCTGCACCGTCGTGGGAGGCTCCTCGGTGATGCCTAACGGACCGTACACGGGCGCCTCTGTCACCTGCTCAACCGGGACCTCCGGCGCCACGGGGAAGATCTTGTTCTCCAGCACCGATGGCGCCTCGGTCTCGCATGTCTTCGTGCTGGACCTCGACCACTCGACGATCCTGCCGCTGACGAGCGGCGCCGGTAACGACCTTTCGCCCAGGTGGTCGCCAGATCACACGAGGATCGCATTCGCGCGCGACGGCGACGCATCGAGCACGGGCCTTTGGGTGATGAATGCCGATGGCTCCCACGGCGCGAGAGTCTGGCCAGTCTTTTTTGGAGACTTGACGTGGTCGCCCGACGGCACCCGGCTGCTCGTCACCAGTGGTGACACGGTGCGCACCGTCAATGCCGATGGATCGGGAGCAGTAGATGTGGGGATCATGAGCACGTCGCCGGGAACCAACTGTCTTCTTGACCCGGCCTGGTCACCCGACGGCTCGACGATCGCGGGGAGCTGCACGGATTTCGACGACAATCTTCCGGAGCTGACCTACCTCATGAACTCGGATGGGTCGAATCTACGTCGCCTCACGAACCCGCAGACGTACGGCTCGGCAAATTCCACAACCCTCTTCGCTGAAGGCGAACCGGCTTGGTCGCCGAACGGGCTCAGGATAGCGTTTTGGAGTTTTGCGTACGGCATAACGATCGCCAATGTCGATGGCTCCAACGCATATAGCGTGACCGGCGACAGGCCGTTCGCGGGTGTGCCCTCGGTCTATTATGGCTCCTCGCCGGATTGGTCTCCCGACGGCAAATGGATCGTGTATCGGAATCCTTCCGGCCAGCTGGTCATCACCGAATCCAGTGGTGTAGGGGCAAGAACGACGGTCACGAGCATCACGGGCGGCGCGTCCTCGCCGGCGTGGTCGCGTTGACAGGCGCTGTTGGTTGACGACTGGCAGCGGGCGCGCCTTCGATAGTTTTTCACAATGACCAACGCCAAACCCGCCGAGCTTCCCGTGCGCCTGTTCAAGGATGACTCGGCATGGGAAGCGTGGCTCGCCAGGCAGCACGCCAAGTCCGCAGGCCTGTGGCTGCGGATCGCCAAGTCCGCGTCGAGCGTCAAATCGGTGTCGTACGCCGAGGCGCTCGACGTTGCGCTTTGCTACGGCTGGATCGACGGGCAAAAGAAGACGTTCGACGACGCGACCTGGCTCCAGAAGTTCACTCCGCGCGGCAAGCGGAGCATTTGGTCGAAGATCAACCGCGAGAAAGTGCAGCGTCTCGTCGAGAGCGGTCGCATGCAGTCACCCGGCCTCGAGGCTGTGGACCGCGCGAAGGCGAACGGTCAGTGGGACTCCGCGTACGACTCGCATCGAACAGCCGGCGTGCCGGACGACCTTCAGCGCGCACTCGACGCACACCCGAAAGCGAAGGCGTTTTTCGCGACGCTGAACAGCGCGAACCGATACGCCATCCTGTTCCGGATCCAGACGGTGAAACGAGCCGAGACGCGCGCGAAGAAAATCGAGCAGTTCGTCGGAATGTTGGAGCGCCACGAGGTCATCCACTCGTAGCGCGGGCGCGCCTCGCTACGTTCGGAGCTTCATCTCGGGATCCGGCCGAGTTCCCGATCGAGCTCCCGCATCGCCGCTTCATAGTGTGGGTCCGGCAACGTCAATTCCGGAGTCGCTTCTGCATGTGCGCCACGCGCTCGGCCGCCACCCCGACCGACGACGAGTCGAAAGAGCCCGTAGGCGATCAAGCCGAGTACAGCGAGTCTCAGCGCCACGAATGCGAGACCGATCACCGCGCCGAAGAGCCCGAGCGTCAGCCCCAGGGCGATGATCGAGATCGGCACCACGATTGCCAGCGCGATCACAAGCTTCGCGGCCGTCCACAGTATTCTCATCGATTCCTCCGAGTCACCCCGGGAGACGACGTCCCCGGTGCTCATCACTACGTGTAATCCGTCAGGTTGATTCAGCGAGGGAGGTAAACCTGACCTCGGAGCCCGAAAGTCCCACCGTCGCCTCGATCGCCGCCGCACTCAGCGCATGGCGAGTCGTGAGGCGGCAGTGCAGAATTCGCAGCTCATGAATTCGTAGAGGAGCTCGCAGTGCCAGACTCCGTCGTCATCATCGGTGCCGGCATCAATGGCCTCGTCGCCGCCAACTACCTGCGTCGCGCCGGCTGCGACGTCACGGTCATCGACCGCGCCGAGCGCCCCGGCGGCGCCTGCGTCTCGGAGGTCGCCGACATCGACGGCAAGCAGCAGCGGTACGCACTCGGCGCGTCGGTCCTCGGCCTCATGCAGGACTTCGTCTTTGAGGAGACGGGACTCGCCAGGCGATTGCAGACCTACGTCCCCGATGAATCCAAACGCGTTTACTTCCCCAACGCCGCACAGTCGGCGTGGATCCACCGGGATCCCGATCAACTGCAACAGGAGCTTGCCGATCGCTGGGGCGAGCGCGGCGACGTCGCCGGCTTCCGCGCCGATGAAGCGAAGGTTGTCGCGTATCTCCAGGACGGCTACCGCCGCGCTGTTCCCCCGACCCTCGCCGAAGCCGAAGCACGGCTCGGTCGCGAGCTCACTCGGCGCTGGATCAGCGGCAGCGCCGCCGACCTCCTCGATCACTACTTCACGAGTGAGCAGACGAAGATCTACATGGCGATGACGGTGACCGAGAGTGGCCCCGTCTCACTCCACGAGCCGTACTCCGCCTTCACTCTTCCGCTGATGGACTCAGGCTCCGTCTTCGACGGATACTACGGCTTCGTTCGCGAAGGACTCTGGCGACTCACCGAGGAACTGGCGACGATCAACGGCGAGCTCGGTGTCGACCTCCAACTCGGAGGCAAAGTTGCAGCGGTTGATTCCGGTCGCAAAGTCGTCCACTTCGAGCGCGGTGGTATGGCGGCAAGAATCCCGTATGACCATCTCCTTCTCGCCACCGACCCGCTGACCGCCGCGCGTCTCGTCGGCGATCAGGGGATGATCCGCGACATCGAGCAGAAGCGATTCACCGGCACGAGCGGGAAGCTCACGCTCTTCTTCCGTCGCCCCGTGCGGTGGATCGACGAGCAGCTGACGGCCGACGAAGGCGCAGACACGGCCTTCCGCTTCATCTTCTCTGTGTCTTCCATCGCCGACTTCGAGGCCGCGACGCTGCGCGTTCTCGACGGCTCCGCCGACTACGCCCCCGGTTATATCCAGATCTATTGCGAAGGGGCGGCGATGCGGCAGCTCGGCCTTGTCGAGCCGTTCGACCGGATCACTCTCTTCTTCAAGAACGTGGCGCTGAATGCGAGCGGCGACGCGCTTCCCGATGTCGAAGCCGCGGTGAAGGCCAAGCTTCTCGCCCTCGTCGCCAATCCCGAAGACTGCGTCGGGAGCCGCCTTCTTTCACCGCGCGACATGCAGCAACTCTTCCTCTTTCCCGGCGGCAATCTCGACCACACGATGCTCGTGGGCGGACAGACCTTCTTCGACCGCCAGTTTTCCGCCGACCCCGCGTCGCACTTCTATACTTTTGGCGACTGGCCCGCCATCTCGTACTGCGGCGCCGGCGCGTATCCGTGCGGCTCGATCGCGGGCACGCCAGGGTACATGTGTGCGCAGCAGGTGATTCGCAGTGTCCGATTTGGAATCGCGCGCTCGTGATCACCCGCGACTACGCCGCTGTGAGTAGGGCTCCTCACCGTCGGCATCACGACTCAACTACGAGGTACAATGAGATTCGCGATACTAGCACCCTTCATCGCAATTCTAGTGTCGTTGTGTGTCTCCGCTGGCGCGCTTTGCGCACAGGTTGGAGACGGGCCCGTGCCTCGCATCAATGAGATCGTGATGGCCCCTGGATCGACCATCACAGTGACGAGCGAGATTGGAACGCTGTCCGTAACCGCTGGAAATGGATTAAAGCGATGCTATACCTGGGAGGCTGCCACTCGCTGTGTTGAGATGGAGCCTAGAGATGAGCGCTGGTACGGCAGTCTCGGCCTCTATTTTCCAGGCCCAGGAGACCATTGGGAAGAACACAACGGCATCACGAGAGCTGTGACCGAGGAAGGCCAGCAAGATTTTAAGACGGTCGATGACGCGCTCAAGTGGGTGCAAGAGCAGAAATATCCCAAGCTCGTTTACCGCAATGACGGATTGGTGATGGGTTGGGGAAAGGTGCTGCCGCGGCGGCAACTGAACGTGTCGGTGTGGCAAATCCTGATCGACGGAAAGAAACCAAGTGCGTTACCGGGGGCCCAAGACAGTTTGATTGTGACTAAGAGCTAACGGTTCTCCATGTATGCAATGGGATGATTCAGTCGAATCGCGGCTCGGCGGCTAACGGGCCGTGGCAGCAGTTGAACGCACCAACGCTCTTTGTGTATTGAGAGTCGATTCAGGTGCGTTCGCAGCTGAACGCCAGGGACGCCGGCCGCATCCTGGCTCCGAATATGGTGCTGGGTTCATCGAGTCCTAACGAAAGCCTCACGCGCCGTAGACGCTGTTCGCGAATGCGTACATTTAATATCCCAGCATGCTCACGCATCCTCGAACTGGGCTATTCGTCGCGAGTTGCACATGCCTCGCGATCACGGTCGGGATCTTGGTCGTCCCGGCCGGCCTGTTTTGGGCGCACACTGCACCCGAGCGGTATCTGTCCGGCGTCCGCGAATTCGTAGGACCGGCTTATGCGTCGGATGACCTAATAAATACGCGCACGCTTCCGTCGGAGGTTATAGCGTGGCGCCGACTCGCCGCGGCACGGGACACCGCTGCATTCATTCGCCTGCTGGCAGCACACAGTGCGGCGGCGCGCTTGTACGGTCTAGCCGGGCTGCGCCTCCTCGCGCTCGCGTCGGCCGAGCGCGCCGCGAAGCGTCTTGGACGAGATATGGATACACTGGATGTGAATTGGGCGTGCACCGAACGGCGGTTAGCAGTTTCTTCGGCCGTGCGCGAGCTCGATATCCCAGGTTGGGCCGATAGCCTGAGGTTAGCTCGGGCGGGGTGCCGGTAGCGCATGTGGTCTGACAAGCCGTTGAAGCATCCGAGCGCAGCGAGCATTCCCAGTTAGTCAGAAGTCATCGCAGTGCGTTCACAGCTTAACGCCAGGACGCTACGCGCCGCACCAAAGCTGCTTCACACAAAACCAAGAGTCACATGCGAAGATCAATCTGCATTGCAGCATTACTGACATCCCTGGTGTTGATCTCGTATCGTGCCGCAACTGCCAACGCATCCGATGCGCCGGCTGTACCGAATATCGGTTTTGTGCTGTATACGAAGAGCTATGCGCCGGGAACGCTGAATGCGAGATGGATGTACGGAAACGCGTACAGCGGGCCAGGGATCGCTACCGGAGGGCCAAGCGAAGGCTTCGCTGGGCACTACCATGTTCGCTACTTCTACGACAGCGGAGAGTTTTCAGACGAATATGAATTGGTGATCGAGAAGAACAAGGATTCGTATAAAGCGTCTTGGATCACGAAGGGCAAAGTCGCAGCAATTGGCGTGGGTATGGAGGTCGAGAACGGTTTGGCGATCGGTTGGCGCAGGGTTGCTGATTAGCCCTCCGGCGAGGGTTGTTCTTACGCGATCTACCTGCGGGCACGTGACGCCCAACACTCGTTGAAGCAGACGGGCGATCTATTGAAGCTCGCTACGCTCGCATTGTTTGATTTGCCCACACATGGTGCGCCCATGTTGACGCACGGTACTCTTGGAGCGACTTCACGATCGCGAAAGAAACTCCGGAGTTCTACCTTCTCGTCTCACCCTCCGGCAACGGCGCAGCTATTCCAAAGCGCCTCCTTGATGACGCGCGCGCTTCTGAGCTGCGCCAGCGGATTCGCGCGTGGGCACCGCATCTCGGCGTATCACTAAAAGATTAGCCGTTCCATGGCGAGGCGCTGGCGCTCGTGATTCAAACGGACGACGATCACAACATGCCGTTCGACCAGAGCGTTCTTTACGTGACTGCGTTGCTGGCGCAAACGGTTTCTCCTGGGTTGATCGACATCCCGTACGAGATGCACGATCTGTCGCTGCATCGCTCGTGGCTCCGTATTTCCACGCGCAGTCGGACTTCCCGGACAACTAATCACTTGCCGCGTTCCTACGCCGTCACCTTTCATCATGAAACTGCTACTCACTTCCGCCGGCATCAGTAATAAGAGTATTCACAGCGCGCTGGTCGACCTCATGGGGAAGCCGGTATCCGACGCGAGCGCCCTGTTCGTCCCCAACGCGATCTATGCGCTTCCGAATGGTTTCGACATCGCACGACGGGTGATTCGTGGATCCCTGGGCGATCCGTTTTGCGAGTTGGGATGGAAGTCGTTGGGTATACTGGAGCTCACGGCGCTGCCCAGCATCAAGCGGGAACTGTGGGTCCCGATGCTCATGGAGACCGACGCCTTGTTGATCGGCGGCGGCGACTGCCAGTATCTGTGTTACTGGATGCAGACATCAGGACTGGCGGAGTTGCTGCCGACGCTTTTGCGGAAGACGGTCTACGTCGGACTGAGCGCCGGGAGCATGATCGCGACGCGCTATGGAACGACCTACGGCAATCACATGTTGCCCGCCGAGAGTGAAAAATCGCTGGGGCTGGTCGACATCGCGCTGCATCCGCACCTGGACCACTCGTGGTTTCCAGACAATTCCCTGGCCAATCTTGAACGGCTTGCCGCTACGATCTCACACCCCTCGTACTTGATCGATGATCAAACCGCCCTTGTCGTGCGCGACGGCGCGATCGATGTCGTCTCCGAAGGAAACTGGAAGCTGGTCACGAATTGAAAGCCTGTTCTACAATCGGACCTTCAACTCATGACTGCCTCACAGCTGACCACTCAATCTGCCGCGGACCGACGTTCGGCGGTTTCCGCCAAAAAGCGTCGGCCCCGCGCCTGACGCGCGCATTACTTCATCGCCATCACGTGCTCCACAAACTGATTGATGGCGATCTCGGTGCCCTCGTAAAAGCCTGACGTCTTGTTTGTAACTAGCTCCGATTCACTCCGATGCAGCGCCGTGAACACGTAGCGAGTGCCGGTTCCCACGCTTTCCATCGTCATGATGGCGGTGATCGGAATGTCGTCAAAGACAGCCGGACGATAACCGGGGAATAACATGGAGGTCCAGACGAGTCGCGCCATCGGAACGACTTCCAGAACGCAGCCGACGTTGGGAACCTCCGGACCGTCTGCCACAGCGATGTCGATGCTGATGATGCCGCCCGGCCGCAAGTCAAGTTCGGCTCGCGACACGCGACCCCAGGGCTTGGGCATATACCACTCCTTGAGATGCTCCGGTTTCGTCAACGCTTCCCAAACGAGGCGCGTGGGAGCGTCGATGAACCGTTCGATGGCGAAATCGAGTTTCGGATTGAAGGTGAATTGCTTGCTCATGATGCTCACTCCTTCTCCTTGAGTTGTTTGACGTAGTGGTCGAAGCGGTCGAGTCGAGCTTCCCACAACTGTCGACGTGCGGTCAGCCAGTCCTCAACGACCTTGAACCGCTCGGGTGCGATCTCATACGTCCGCACTCGCCCGCGCTTCTTCGACTTGACCAGTCGGCTTTGCTCGAGCAGCGAGAGGTGCTGCACGAACGATGGGAGTTGCATGTCGAACGGCGCCGCCAGTTCGCTGACGGTGGCTGGACCGACGGAAAGTCGCTCCAGGACTTTTCGCCGAGTCGGGTTGCCCAAGGCGTGAAAAACCGCGTCCGCGGCTGCGGATTGAACCATTTCGACACCGTCCAAGTGCGTGGGTTATGCGATCTGACTCAGGCATACTACAACGGGGGAATACTTTTGTAAATACCTAAGTATTTGCTATGGTGGAAGGGCCTCAGGGCAGTGCAAGGCGCGCGCTTCGCTCCGCTGCCTAATGAACGGTTCCGTTGGCCAAGCGAACTGATGATTGCGCCCCGCTGCGCGCGTCGCTTTTATTGACTCGCTTGCGGCTGAAGTTGTGGGTCAGACACGCTGCAAACATTGCTGATTTCAGCGAGGCATTCATGGGGCTAGATCTTCTCGAGTTCACGCTGGCACTCGAAGATGCCTTCGGCATTTCGATTCCTGAATCCGACCTCGTGGAAATGCATACACCTCGGCGCGTGATCGATTATCTCGTCGACAGGCTTCCGAGTGCATCGAGCGAGCTGTGTCTCGAACAGCGCGCGTTCTATCGGCTGCGCGATGGCGTCGCTCGAGCGTTTGGCGTTTCACGCGAGCGGGTGCGGGTCGATACGCCGTGGGAGGAATTACTCGGCAGCATCGATAGGCGTCGTCGCTGGAGTCTTCTGCAACACGCGGTCGCTGTGCCCGCATGGCCACGCCTGCCTCTTTGGGGTGCATTCTCCGGCGATGCGCGCACAGTGGGTGCGACGGCGCGCTACCTCGCCGCGTACGCGCCGGGCGCGCTGAAGCCGAGCGCGGAGGGATGGACCAGGAGTGGCATCGCTCGAGTGGTCACGGCACTGATGGGCTACGAGCTCGGCGTGACGGAGTTCACGGAGGAATCGCGGTTTGTCGCGGATTTGGGATGTGGGTGAGTGGTGCTTGACGCGCCGTCGCAGCTGTCAAACGCATGCGCCATTTTCGCGTGATCTGATACTCGTCGGATGCATTCGCAGCTGAATGCCAGGATATTTGCCAGGTACGAAATGAATCTGTGGCCCCAAAAATTTGATGCGTCGACGGCTCCTCCCGAGATGAAGTCGTTGATCGTGCAGCTCATGGATCTGCTTCTTGCCGGAGATGCTCCTCCCGCGGCGGTTCTGCGCGAGCAGTTTGCGCGTGCGCGATTGGCGGAGCTTAGGCTGACGGGCACCGGATTCTTCGCGGACTTTGAAGTGCCCAGCGAGATCTCCCGCGTCGATCCCCTGAGTTGGGTTGGTGGGAGGGCCGAAATCGACATCGAGGGAGTAGAGCATGGCGCGGGTTGTGTTCTATTCGTCGGCGATGGCGTTATTCAGACGCTCGAGGGATATACCTACGATGACGTGTGGCCGATGCATCCGCGAGTCAGCGCCATTCGTAATGTCGTACCACTAGTGGTTTGAACGCCGCTCGTCGGTAAGTTCGGCTTCCGCAGAAAGCCCGCTTCCGCCGCTGAGTTCTCGCCGTTCAGCCCGTCGAGCGACGGCCAGCGATCCAGCAGCGCAGACCGCGCTCGCTATGGCGAGGGGAGGGCCGAACAGCAGGAACTCTCCCCACACGTCCGCCCCTCGAAGGGCCGCGCCAACGGCGAAGATCCCGGACAGCAGCAGACCGCTTGCGGCGCCCACCCCGGCGAAGCGCGCAAGTGACGCGCGATCAAATCCACGACGGCCCTCGATTCCCACGAGGATCCCGGAGAATATGATGCCGGAAATTACGCCGAGCGGTGCAAAGATGAGGGCGAACGGGAGGTCGGAGTAGAAACCGGGCACTCGCGCGAGCAGGGCCCCCGCGGCAGACCATACCGCTCCCCAGATGAGGCCCATCACGATTGCCGCTCGGATGCGTCGCGCCCAATTCCTCATGGCCAGCTCCCGGCGCTCGAGCGGACGCGCTTTTCGCGTGCAGTTTAAACGAATACCAAGTACTTTGTGATACAGAGTAGCCCTTGGTCAGGCTGAGGTCAAGAGTGCCGTGCACCGAGTGTGACGAAACCGTCGGTGTCACCACGCGAGCTCGCCGCGACCAACTCGCCCGCGACGATTCCGCCAACGAACATTTCCGCACATCGACGACCGCGGACTCGCTCCGACTAGCGGAATTCCGCGCCGCCACGTAATGACAACACCGTTGAGAGCTGTGCCAGTAGAATTCGGCCTGGCCGCGCTCGACTTCAGACCGTGCCCCAGCTCGCGAACGAAAGGCGTCTGCGAGCTTCACCTGCAATGGAACCGAAAGTGCCTAACAAGGACGCTGCAAGATCTGCAAACCCTGGGCGGATGAGAGACGTTGATTGGCTTATTCGCGGCCTATTGGCCATCAACGTTGCACTCTTTATTCTCACCTTCATCCCAGCATTTTCTGGCGTAGGGCAGGGGCCTGGAGTGGCCGATCGCCTATGGGGAAGCGTCAGGTTTGGCGGCTGGAGGGCCGACGTTGTTTGGATGTTGGTCTCGAGCATCGTGATACTGTTTGGCGGGCTGCGCCGTACCGCAGAGCGCGGTGCTGAGAAGACAACGTCGAACCTCTGTTGGGCGTGGCTCGCCTGTCTCTTCTTTTATCTGTGCTACGCCGTGATGCACATGTTCGGGTGATCACCGCCACGATCTCGAAGCGCATGTGCAACGCGGATGATCTTCCGGCCTAGTTTGCTACACTAACCCATCGGCGCTACTCTCTGCGAAATGCGACCCCTTCGGTATTCCATAAACGTCACGTTGGACGGCTGCTGCGATCACCGTGCGATAGTCCCGGACGAAGACATCCATCGTCACGCGTTCGAGAACCTCGATCAGGCCGATGCTCTCCTCTTTGGCCGGGTGACATACGAAATGATGGAGGTAGCGTTTCGGGGACCGGTGCCCGCGGGAGCGAGGCCTGAATCGCTGGCACCCTTCGCCCGCACGATGGACTCGGCGAAGAAGTACGTCGTGTCGAGCACGCTGGACCGGGTCGATTGGAACGCCGAGCTCCTGCGCGGGGATCTTGGGGAAGCCGTGCGGCATCTGAAGCGCGCGCCGGGCAAGGGACTGTTCACCGGAGGCGTGATGCTCCCGATGGCGTTGGCGGAGCTGGGATTGATCGATGAGTACGAGTTCGTGGTGCATCCGACGCTCGTGGGCCATGGGCCAACGTTGTTCGCGGGGCTCTCGAAGCGTGTCGACTTGAAGCTCGTGAACCGGCTGGAGCTCGCCTCGGGGGCGGTGGCGATGCAGTATGTGCCGCGTAACTAGACATCGGGTCGCATCGACCAACATCCACTGACCTGACCATTCTCACGTGCGTTCCCCCGTAATCGACTGGCTCCTCGACATCGACCCGTCGATCCGCTGGCAGACGTTGCGCGACCTCACCGACACGCCAGCGGAGGTCGTCGCTGCAGAGCGATCGCGAGTCGCGCACGAAGGTTGGGGCGCGCGACTCCTCGATCAACAACGTCCCGACGGCCAGTGGGGCGATGGCGTCGCCACGCCGTTCTGGTGGTCGAACATGTACACGCTGGTGTTCCTGCGCGACCTCGGACTCGACCCGTCGAGCGAGCGCGCACGAGCGGCGATCGATCTCGTTCGCGACAACGTCACCTGGGGACCCGGGTTCGGCGACTCGCCCTTCTTCGAGGGTGAAGTCGAGCCGTGCATCAACGGCCGCGTCGTCGCACTCGGCGCATACTTCGACGTGCGCAGCGATCGGCTCGTCGACCGACTGCTCGGCGAACAACTCGCGGATGGCGGCTGGAACTGCGAGGCGGAGCGCGGTTCGGTGCGCTCGTCGTTTCACACGACGATCTGCGTGCTCGAAGGGCTGCTTGCCTTCGAGAACGCATTCGGCGCCACGTCGCCGGTGACGGACGCGCGCCGACGCGCGCAGGAATATCTCCTCGAGCGTCACTTGCTTCGAAAGTTGTCGACCGGCGACATCATCGAGCCCGCGTGGACGCAGTTCGCGTTCCCGACGCTCTGGCACTACGACGTGCTACGCGCGCTCGACTATCTGCGCGCAGCCGGCGTGCATTCGGATGCGCGAATAGAGGAGGGGATCGCGATGGTGCGCGAGCGACGGCAGAGCGACGGACGCTGGCTGCTCGACGTGCGACACCGGGACACACTTCACGAAGAATTGTCCGGCGCCGTCGGAGTCGCGAATCGCTGGATCACGTTGCGCGCGCTTCGGGTGCTGGACTGGTACGAACGTCACGAGTGAACGAATCCGCGACGCCAGATGAAAAACGGCCCCGCGGAATCAACCGCGAGGCCGTTCTCATTTCGAGTCGTCGGCTCACTGCAAGGTCTGGATCCAATCGAGGACATCCGGGCGGTCGATCCGCATCACGTAGTTCACGCCGGCACAGTTCGAGTTCGTCCCATACGAAGTGACTCCGACCGCCACGTCCGTTGCGCCGACCAGGTGAGGACCGCCGGAATCACCGAAGCAGGTGCCGCCCTTGCCCTGCGCGTTGTTGGCCGAGACGCGAAGGAATTCGTCGCTGTGAACGAAATGCCCCGATATCGTGAGCGCTGGCGCCTGGAGACGGATCAGTCGCCCAGTCCACGCCGGCGGGCCGCCACCGTGCAACTGGCGCTGCACACCGTAGCCGATTTGATCGATCACGCTGTTGTTCCCGAGCGACTCCACGAGTCCAGCTGTCGGTAGTTGAGCGTACTGGTTCACGAGACTGGTCGGCACCGGCTCGCTCAGGACGACGATGCCCACGTCACCGTGCGCGAAACCGGGCAGCCCTGGACCGCACGGGATACAGAATCCGGGATACGTGTGCGCTTCCCCTTCATAGGATGTCGCGCCTCCAAAGGGGTATTCCGTGTTTCCCTGCACGCTCTCGTCGACCCAGATCCGCGCCGCAACCGCGCCCTCTGTGCAGTGCCCCGCGGTGAGGACGACCGTCGCCGAGAGCAACGAGCCGGAGCAACGCCACGCCGGTCCTTCGGCGTTATCAAACACGAGAAGGCCGACGTACGGATGACGCCCGGCGTCGGGCTGGCCGGCGACGATTGCTAACGGGCGCGGTGCGTCGTTCGCAGCGCCGGTCGGGCTCGGCCCGTCGGCACAGCCCAGGACAAGACCCGCACTGAACAACAAGAGGATGTGGTTTCGTCGCATAAGAGCTCCATCGGCCGAGGTGACGTCGGTGCCACAGTCCGTACACGAGGCTCGACGGCCGAACTGGCACGTTCAGCGAATCATCATCCCGGTATAATGCGTGCCGTGTCGTCGAAAACCTGTAGGGTAACCGAGTCGATTCCGCTAACACGCGCGCACGATCGCTTGTCAGCCCGCGACGCCGGCAGGCTCCGATCGAGAGAGTAGCCGGAGAAGCGCCGCATTGAAGGCCTCCGGGTTCTCCATGTTCGGCATGTGCCCGACACCCTCGAGCCATTCGAGCTCGGAGTCGGTGAGCAGGTCGCGCATGCGCTCTGCATCACCACGCGTCGTGAACGCATCCTCGCTTCCGACAACGACCAGCGATGGAACCGCGAGATTCGAGAGCGTCTCCTCGTACGACGGACGTTCGGCGCGCCCCCGGAGCGCCGCAGCTGCCCCTTCGGGATTGCTATCGCGCATCATCGTGCTGACATGTGCGGCGACCTCAGGCAGCGACTCGATGCTATGCGCAGCGAGCATCTTCGGAAGCACCTCGACGGCGTAGCCCGCCATTCCCTCACGCAGGAGTCGGTCGGCCATCGCGTTTCGGTTTCGTTTCCCTTCGTCGGTCTCCGACTGCGGGAATGTCGCGGCCAGCGCGATTCCCTTTACCCGATGCGGATAACGCCGAGCGAATTCCATGACGATTTGGCCACCCATCGACAAGCCGCCAATGACGACGGTCAGGATGTCGAGATGATCGAGCAGCGCCGCGAGGTCGGCAGCGAAGACGTCGAGCGGCGTCTTGCCCGTCACGACAGTGGTCTCGCCGTAGCCCCTCAGGTCGGGTGCGAGTACACGCCACCCCGCCTTCGCCACCACATCGAGCTGTGGACGCCACATCGACCGATTGAACGGATGACCGTGTACGAGCAGAAGGGTGTTGCTGCCTTCGCCCTGATCGTCGAAGCCGATCGTGATGCCGTTGACAGTCGCTGTGGCCATGGGTGTCGCGGATCTCCGTGAGACAATGGTGGTTGGTTGCCGACTCATTCTCTATCGGAGTGAACCAGGAATTCACTCCCGAAGTTTCCGGAGCAGCAACTCACGTTGCAGCATCTGCGACGCAACCTCGATCAAAACGAACTTGTAGATCGTGCGCGGTCATGCCATGTCACAGTGAGTTCACCAGCGCAGTCACCGCAATCGCCAACACGATGGCGCTCAACACGCCCCAGGCCACGCTAGGGCCCGTAATTCCCGGCTCCAGAACTGCACGCGACGGATCGCGGGGGTCGTACCACACCTCCACTTCCTTTCCCTCGGGGTAGCGCGCGGCTGCACGGCGCGCAGCTCGATTACTGGCCAAGCCCACGGTGTTCACCCGAGTCCCCACGAAGCATCGCCCATTCACCGTGTACTCGTATCGAAGAAGGGGCGTCGTGCGGTTGGCTACCTCATCCCGACCAGCAAAGTCTGGGACATACACCGGCTCGCCGGGGCGCGCAGATGTGCCCCGAATTTGCCCTCGCATACGCTTCCAACGACGACTAGCCACACCCTCCAAGAGCGGTCGCCCGATAGTGTTCGACATCGCGAGTCCGGCGCCCACGAACACGACAGCCATAGGAAGGGTCGGCTTCATTTCTCTTCACTCACGCAGACGGGAATCGTACGGTTCGGAAGATCGTGAGTTCGACGTCCGCCGCGATGAGAGACCGCGCCACACCATCAAGCCATACCTTTGGTTTGTTCCACCGCGCACCTGTGGAATAGGAGGCGTCGATCCGATTCTCCCAGATGTCTGCCGAGTGACCGCCGATGACTTCGCCGAATCTGCGATTCTCAATAATTGGCGGTGTCGAACCGGCGATATCAGTGACGGTGATCTCCGTTCCCGATTGCATTCGAAGAGGGACGCCCGTGCCCCAGGCAAGCGTTGCGTCCAGGCCAGTCGCAGATCCGTCGCGTACGCGCCATTCCCGCGGAACGCAGAAGGTGAAGCCATTGGCGGCGACGGCCTTCCATCCCGTGAGATCTTGCGAGGCGACGTGCGCAGTGCAGGGGACTTCGGCCACCGGAGCGGGCGAGGGTGACGAACCATTGTGCCCGCAACCACCGATTGCAACGAGAGCGGCCAACGCAGCAATGCGTGTTGCATTACGTATCATGTGATTTGATTTGATCGGGTAGTTTGTCAAACACCGTAGGTCCGAACGATGACCATAGACGATACTTTCGCCAGCAGCGCAACGCGCGCCGACTTTCGTCTACTCACACAGCTCGAAGGTACCGCAATGAAGCTCGTCATTCGGTCGATGCTGCTGTCCATCTTGTTCGCGCTGACGAACGCTCACTCGCTGCACTCTCAGCGCGACTACGCAGCGCCCATCCTCGCAGGGCTGAGCAATCACGGACAAAACAAGACTCGCCCCTACGTCACCGCGGGCGACCGAGCGTACCTGATCGGCACGCAGGATGGAAATTTCCCCGACATGGGCGAACACCTCGCCGGTGAGATGGGCGGGTTGTGGCTTCACCCGATCAAACTCATCGACGGCTTTCGCGCCGAGGTGACGGATGCGGCGACGCAGCAGCACGTCGCACTTTCGGAGAGCTCCGAATTCATCAACTACCCGTACGGCAATCTGTTCAGATACGATCCGGTGCTTGACGGCGTGCAGATCGAGCGCTTGCAATACAGTCCGGAAGGCCAGCCCGGCGTAATCGTTCGATACACGTTCAAAAACGCCACCGATCGCGCGCGCCGCTTGAGCTTTCAATTGTCCGTGAAGACGGATCTGCGTCCGGTATGGTTCTCGGAGCATCTCGGGATCATCGACGCTCGTGATACCGTCGCGTGGCGCGCAACGAACAACGTCTTCGTCGCCCGCGATACCGACCACCCGTGGTTCTGCGTTTGGGGAGCAACGCCATCCGTCGGCGCAAATCCGATCGCGCACCCAACGCCGATAATCACAAAAGGAATGGGAGTCACGGCTGCATCCAGCTACAGCCTCTCGGTGGGCCCGCACGGTTCTTCCACGCTGACCTTCGTCATCGCGGGCTCCACGACGAGTGAAGGTGCAGCGCTACACGCCTACCGTTATCTGGCCACGCATCGAACAACGCTCCTCGCGAAAAACGTGGCGCACTACGCCTCGATCATCGACAGAGCGCGAATTCGGATTCCCGACCAGCATCTCCAGGAGGTCTACAACTGGGTGCGGGTCAACACGGAGTGGCTCGTCAGAGATGTTCCCGGCATCGGCCGCGGACTCGGTGCTGGACTGATGGAATATCCGTGGTGGTTCCCCGACATGTATTCGCTGCAGGCGCTCACGGCGACGGGCGACTTCGATCTCGCAAAGCAATCACTTCGCTTACTCCACACTCAGTCGCTAAAGGCAAACCACAACGGTCGAATCGTGCACGAAGTCACGACGAACGGCGCGGTCGTCAATCCCGGCAATACACAGGAGACCGCGCAGTTCGTCACGACTGTCGGCAGAGTCGTCGACGCGACGGGAGATCTGAATTTCGCGCGAGAGATGTACCCGGCGATGACGTCGGGCCTCGACTGGCTCCTCACCGACATGGACCAGAACAAGAACCTGTTCCCCGAGGGATACGGGATCATGGAAGTCTCTGGCCTGAACGCCGAATTGATCGACGTCTCGGTCTACACACAGCAGGCGCTCGAAGCCACAGCGCACATCGCGGACATACTCGGCAAACCCGATGCGGCGACACACTACCAACAGCTGGCGTCGGAGCTGAAAACGAGAATCAACGACAAATTCTGGATCGCGGACGAAGAGTCGTACGCCGATTTCTATGGAACGAGGACCCAGGCGATGAGCGCCGCAAAGGGGGCCATCAAGCAGATACAGCTGCAAGGGATCGACAATCTGACGCAACGAGACAAGGATCTGATTCGCGACTACGAGCAGCTCGAGCAGAAATTTTCCGCGATGCCTGACACGAGCAGGGGGTGGCTCACGAACAAGAATTGGGTCACCACCACGCCCATGGAAATCGGCATCGCCCCCCGCGCACGCGCGATTCGAGCGCTGGACAAGATCCGAAAGGACAACGTCGGAGAGTACGGGCCATATCTCGCTGCTGCCGAGCGGGGCGCGATGATGACGATCGCGACCGGTGTGCAGGCTGTTTCGGAGGGGAGCTACGGTCGCGCCGACGAATCGCTCTGGTACACGGAGAAAATCGCGGGGACCTTCAATCGGACGTTACCAGGCTCGATGTCCGAGATGATGCCCGACTACGGTTGCTTCGCGATCGCCTGGACCAGCTACGGCATCGTGATTCCACTGGTGCAGCAGATCTTCGGCATTCAACCAGACGCGGTGCACAAGACCGTCGTCTTTGATCCGCATCTGCCCACCGGTTGGGAGGATGTGAGCATCGAGAATCTTCCCGTCGGCACGAACGCCATTTCCTTTTCACGCGCGAAGACGGCGAAGGGAATTGAATACTCCGTTGACGCGAAGCGCGCCGGATGGACTTTCATTTTGCGAGGCGGAGAGGTCCCGGGCGCCAAATACTTTTTGAATGGCAGACCGGTCGCTTACGCCGCTTCCGGCGTCCGCATGCGAGGGACAAAGAACCATTTGCTGGTGGTCAAACAATAATAGGTGAGGTTAATCACTCAACTCTGTGGCTGGCTCGTGTGGTTTCGACGCGTCACAGGGCAATTCACGGGGCTACGGCCGATTGACACAAGGTTCTAATGCCGAGCGCATCCGGCACAGAGAGTGCGATGTGACGTCCGTATCCGTCGGTTGACCAACTCTTCAGACGAATCGATTTAATCTCAGAGGATAGATGAGACTGCATTCTATTGTCGCACACATACGCCCGGTCGCGATCGTCGCTCTCGCCGCACTTTCGCTCGGTGCCGTCGCCTCCTGCTCCAACGACTCCACTTCCGCAGGAACGACCAAGGTTTCCGTTCAGCTCAAGGACGCCCCTGGTGACGTCAAAGCGGCCGTCGTCACGATCTCCGAGATCGACCTCCAAGGGTCGGGCGGCTCGCGGATCCTGCTCAACACTCCGGTCACCGTCGATCTCCTTCGCCTCAAGGACACCACTGCGCATCTGGTGCAGGAGGCCGACGTCCCGTCAGGCACGTACGCTCAGCTTCGCTTCGTGATCACAGGTGGCTACATCGAAGTCGAGAACTCGGACGCCACCACGAGCATCTACGCGTCGTCGCCCGACTACGCGGGGCTGCCGGTAGGCGCGAACGTCGCGGGAAGTCTCCAGATGCCGAGCTTTTCGACGAGTGGTCTCAAAGTGAATCTGCCGAGCGGCAGCGCGACGCTCGATGGCACGGCGAGAGTGTACCTCATCGATTTCGATGTCTCGCAGAGCTTCGGGCAGGAGGCCGGCGCGTCGGGGCAGTGGGTCATGCACCCGGTCGTCAAAGCGACGGACTTCGAGCTCACGGGCGGCCTCACGGTGCAGCTACAGGCGGGCCCCGACCTCACGATGCCCACGGTCGGCAGCGCTCCACTCACGCTCGGCGATTTCACCGCCGTCGTGACGGCCAGCGACGCCAGCACGAGCAGCACCGTGCTCACGGACGCCGGCAACGGGACCTTTCAAGCGACTTTTCCCTTTCTTCCCCCCGGCAACGCGACGGTGACCTTCACCGCCCCCGTCGGCGTGACGTTCACGACGAATCCCGCGGTTCCGGCAACCGTCAGCGTCAACTCTGCCCAGACGACGACGTCGACCTTCACACTCACTGGCGCCGCGCTCGCGCCATGAGCCGACTTCGGTCAGCATGAACTGACCTAAGGCCATTTCGATCGACACGACAGCGGCGGGTATCCTGTAGTACCGGATGCCCGCCGCGCTGTCATGCGCACCTTCGCGATTTCACTATTGACGGAATCGACAGGCGACCACTACGTGAGGGGTCTCTAATCATCGAGTCCCATGCGCTCGATCTCCCGCCTCCGCTCCGCGCGATTCGCTGCTGCACTCGCATCGCCCGCCTTCGCTCTCGCGCTTTTCTCCTGTAGCTCCGATCAGACGAAGCTCGTCGAGCCCACTCTGCTCGGCGCTCGCGCCGCCGCGCCAAAAGTCACGCTGTCGGTGAACGGCACTGGCAGCACGGCGGGAGGACTCGTGACTTCCAACCGCGGCGGCATCTCGTGCACGATCGCCGTCGCCGGCGGTGTCGCGAACAGAACGGGAAAGTGCGAACAGAGCTACAAGACGGGAGCGACGGTCACTCTCAAAGGCGCACCTGCCGGCGGCGGCGTCATTACTTCCTGGACCGGATGCACGGGTGCTGCCGAGAGCCCGCTGTCGTGCACGGTGAAGCTCGATGTCCCGCGCACGGTGAGCGTCGCGTTCGGACCTCCCGCTGCGTCTTTCGTTCTGACGATCGCCGGCGGCGCGGGTGGAAGCGGCAAGGTCACGTCCGTACCCACTGGCATCAACTGCACCGTCACCAGTGGCACCGCCGGGTCAACTGGATGCACGACGAACTTCGGCATCGGAGCCAGTGTCACGCTGTCGGCGGTCGCGTCATCGGGAAGCTTTGTCAAAGCATGGGCCGGTGGAGGATGCGATGCCGCGGGCACCGGCGCCGGAACAGCGTCGGGGAGCTGCGTCGTGCAGATGTCGGCAGCGCAGAACATCGTCGTCAGCTTCGACGCCGAGGCGACGGTCGCGAGCTCGGGAGAGTGGTCCTCGCCGATGACGTGGCCCGCACTCGCGATACATGCGCATCTGCTTCCGGATGGACGTGTGCTCACGTGGGGCCGCACCGATCGGCCGCCCGTACTCTGGACGCCGCCGGCCAGCGGCGGTGGCGCCGGCACGTTCGCCTCGATCGCCGAGCCGGTCGATCTCTTTTGCAGCGGGCATTCGTTCCTCCCCGACGGCCGCCTGCTGAGCGCCGGTGGGCACAGCGGAATCGACGACCAGGGAATTCTTGCGTCGACCATCTTCAACTTCGCTTCGAACACGTGGACCACCGGACCCAACATGCAGAACGGGCGCTGGTATCCAAGCAACACGACGCTCGCGAGCGGCGAGGTGCTGACGTTGAGCGGCGGCGACCTGGAGCAGGCGACGAATTTGATTCCGGAGGTTTATCAATCGAACGGCACGTGGCGCGTGTTGAGCACTGCGTCGCTCTACTTGCCGTACTACCCGTTCGCCTTCGTGACGCCCGCGGGAAACGTCTATATCGCTGGTCCGAGCAAGACGACGTACTTCCTCGATCCGACGGGCACGGGACGCTGGACCTCCGGGCCCTCGAGCCTGTACGGCAACCGCGACTACGGCTCGGCGCTCATGTACGACGCTGGAAAAGTTTTCATGGTTGGGGGCGGCGGACCGACGGCGTCGGCCGAGGTGATCGATCTGAATGCGGGCGCGGGGGCGAACTGGCGCTCAGTGGCATCGATGGCGGTTGCGCGGCGGCAGAGCAACGCGACGATACTCGCCGACGGCAAGGTGCTCGTCACTGGCGGCACCAACAGCGCGGGCTTCAACAGTGCGCCGACATCCGCAGCGGTGCTCGCTGCCGAGCTGTGGGATCCGGTGACGGAAGGGTGGAAGACGCTCGCGCGCATGACGCACTATCGCCTCTATCACTCGATCGCGCTGCTGCTCCCGGACGGGCGCGTCCTCTCGGCCGGTAGTGGACAGCCATCGGCAACGGGGCTGACCGATGACTTCACGGCCGAGATTTTCAGCCCGCCCTATTTGTTCAATGCGGACGGAACGCTGGCGACGCGTCCGACGATCACGGGCGCGCCCACGGCCGTGACATACGGGCAATCATTCTCCGTGCAGACTCCCACGCCAACCGCTGTGAGCAGAGTGACGTGGATTTCGTTGGCCTCCGTGACACACTCGTACAACGAAAATCAGCACGCGCTTCGACTCTCATTCTCCGTGGGCGGCACATCGGCGCTTTCAGTGAACGCGCCGGCTCACTCGGCGCTTGCACCGCCCGGCTACTACTTGCTGTTCATCGTGGATGGCCGGGGAGTGCCTTCGCTGGCGCGGATCGTGCGCGTCGCATAGCGACTCGTCACTCAACCGGAGTGTCGTATGCGATCCATAGCTCTCATCTTCAGTGCGTCGCTCGTCGTGGCGTGCACGTCGAAGGAAGCGCCGCCAACACCCCCGGCGCCGCCGGCTGCGCCGAACGCTCAGGCATCCGCGCCCGCGCGGGCCCCGATCGACCTCGCGGCGATTGCCGGCAAGTGGAACTTCACGGTCATGGGGCAGACGAACGACAGTGTGCTCACGACCTACACTCTCGTCGTGACGAAGGATACGACGGGGTGGATCATGCAGTTGCCGAACCGGAAGCCGATGACGCTACACGTCGCGATCTCCGGAGACAGTGTCATGCTTCGCTCTCCGGAATATCAGAGCGTACTGCGCAGGGGACTCAAGGTGAGCACGACGAGCGTCATGCGCGTCAAGGGCGACAAGCTCGTCGGCAACGCAGTGGCGCACTACGCGATCGCCACGCATGATTCGGTGCTCGAGTTTCGAAGTGTGGGAACGAGGGCGCCGAAGTAATTCAGAGAAGCGATCGCTCACGCCACTGCCCGCACCATCTCCCCGCGTCCACGATACGCCAACGTCAGCATGATCGTGCTGATGATCACGTGCGGCAGATTGAGCATGATCGTCGAGCCGATCGCGTGATGCTGAATGAATCCCGTCACCAGATAGATCGCCGCGTCGAATGCGTAGTACCAGCCGAATGCCGTCAGCGCGAGCCGAGAGGCTCTCGCGGAGCTGAGCGAGGCGGCGAGCAGGACTAGTGCCGTGAGCCCGTGCGTGACATCATCCGCCGCACCGATCATGTACAGTCCGAGCATCGAGTGCTCTCCCGCCTGACTCATCTCCACGTGCGACATCCCGCCGTTGAACTGCGGGATGTAGCCGAGCGCCACTACGAGCACGAAGAAGACGGCAAACCCAAAGGCGCTCCAGCGCAAGGTCTTATCTGATGTCATGGTTTCGCTCCAGTCGAGACAAGAAGGAAAAACGCGTCAGCAGAAGTAGCTCAGTATCCAATCAAGCGAAGCGGTGGCCGCGCGCACGTCGACTGCTGCGTTTCGTCTCTGTCGTCGCCGCGGCGCTCTTCGTCTTCTCCGTCGCAGTCAGCCTGATTGGATTGTACAAGACGCCCGACGTCCGCCTTACCACCCGCACCGACTCGACAATCGCGGTGAACGAAGTCACCGCGCTGTATCCCGTCAATATGCGCAAGGTGTTGACGCCGCACACCGTCGAGGAGATCTCGCGCGCCGTTGCCCAAAGTCCCGGGCCGATCTCCATTGGCGGCGGACGTTACTCGATGGGCGGCCAGACCGCCACGCCGGAGGGGCTGCAACTCGACCTGCGCGAGTTCAAAGGCGTCGTGCAGCTCGACACGGTGGCGCGCACGATCACGGTGCACTCGGGCACCCGCTGGCGCGACGTTCAGCGGGTCATCGACCCGGCCGGGCTCTCGGTCAAGATCATGCAGACGTATAACACCTTCACGGTAGGCGGCGCTCTCTCCGTGAATGCGCACGGTCGGTACATCGGCCAGGGCCCGCTCATACGCTCTGTCCGCTCGATCACCATCGTGCTCGCGGACGGCAGTGTCGTGCGCGCGAGCGCCACCGAGCACCCGGAGCTTTTCTTCGGCGCCATCGGCGGCTACGGCGCGCTCGGCGTCATCGCAGATGTCACCCTCGATCTCGCGCCGGACGTTCACGTCAAGCGCCTCGATCGCACGATGCCGCTCACGAGCTACCTGAACTACTTCCGCCACGACATCCAGCCCGACTCGAACATCATCTTCCACAACGCGGACATCTATCCGCCGGCGTACGAGACGGTCCACGCGGTGTCGTACGCGCAGACGAGCGAGTCCCTCACGGTGACGGAGCACGTGCAGCCGCAGGATCAGGCGAGCGCGGTGCATCGCGCGGCGTATCGCATCATCAGCGGCGGCCGCATCGGCAGCTGGTTTCGGCAACGCCTGCTCGACCCGTGGATCTTTCGCGGCCACCCCGTCACCTGGCGCAACTACGAGGCGAGCTACGATGTGAGCGAGCTCGAGCCCGCATCGCGCTCGGCCGACACCTACGTGCTGCAGGAATATTTCGTTCCTGCCGACAGTCTCCCGTCGTTCGTGCCGCGCATGGGCGAGATTTTGCGTGCGCACCACGTGAATGTCGTCAACGTCTCCATCCGCCACGCACTCCCCGATCTCGGCACCTACCTCGCGTGGGCGCCGAACGAAGTGTTCGCGTACGTCCTCTATTACAAGCAGCGCACCGATCCCGAGTCGCAGCGAGAGGTGGGGAAGTGGACGCGCGAGTTGATCGATGCCGCCATCCATTTCGGCGGGCGCTACTATCTCCCTTATCAGCCACACGCCACGCGAGCGCAGTTCGCGCGCGCATATCCGCACTCGGGCGATCTCTTCGCTCTCAAGCGCAGAGTCGACCCGACGAACAAGTTCACCAACACGCTCTGGGATCTCTATCGTCCGGACACGGCCGGTCACGCGCCCGAGGTGACTGCCGCGCGCATGCCGGGATTTCTGCCCGCGGAAGCGCGCGTCGCGCTCGACACGGTGAAGGACTACGCGCGAGACGAAGTCGGCGAATATCTCACCCACCCTGAGTGGGATCTCGTATACAGCAGCGAGGCGTATGCGCGCTGGCTCCGTGACGGCAAGCGTCCGAGCGGCTTTCCGTACGTCGCATCGGTGGGAACGTTCTGGCGCGGGTACGCAGCGACGTGGAGCGCCAGTCATACTCGCTATCCAACTAGCGTCGGCGACCACGTCATGCTCGGCGTCATCGGGTTGAGCACAGCGCTCGAGTATGGGCTCAAGGGGTTGTACGAGAACACGATCGGACGACTGTTCGAGCTGAATCGTCCTGACGGCGGTACGGCGGAGGAACAGTATGCCGCTCAGGTTGCGGATGCGTACGCGAAGCTGATCGTCGAGAAAGGGTGGTACGAGTTCGGTTTCGCGCACGCCCTCGCGCATCTCTGGACGGACGTGCCGCTCTTCGGGCCCGGGTTAGTGCGCAAGTGGGAGCGACGAGTCGCGCTGTCGGGAGAGTACGCGATCAAGGCCGTATATGCGACGGTGATCGGGATCGGCACCTCGTCCGCATACGATGCCGACGTGACGCAGCGCTACGTCGTCGTTGCGGGGTGGAGCGACTCAATCTCGGAACCTGCTACGGGCGCCGATTCCGCACTGCGCGCGATGCATCGCGTGGAATGGCTCGATCGCAAGTACGCGCTGCTCACGGTGCCGCGCTACACCCCTTATCGTAACGCGCTCCTCGCGCTCTCGCATTACGCCGATCGCGTGCGCATCGCGGAGATCTCAGCGAATCGCATCGTGACGTTCACCGGCACGGCGCCTCGCGGGTGGTCGATCCCGAGCCGCGCGAACGAGGTTACCGCGTACGTTGCTCCCGCGACTCCAGAGCGTGTACGCGTGCTGCTCGCGGTGGACGCGCGCGATCTTCTCGACGTGCTCGCCGCGGCGCAACGCAGCGGGTTCGCGGTGGATCACGTCTACGACTACTGAGTCCCTTGATGCTGGAGCGGACGACGTGATGAAGGTGCTCTTCGTCTGCAGCCGCAATCGCATCCGCAGCCTCACGGCAGAGCATTTGTTCGCGAAGGTGCCGGGGCTGCAGGTGCGCTCGGCAGGCACCGAGGCCGACGCGCGCGTGCGCGTGAACGCGGGGCACCTCGGCTGGGCCGATCTCATCGTGGTGATGGAGCGGCGTCATCGCGAGCGACTCGCGCAGCGCTTTGCATCGAAGCTCGAGAAGAAACGGGTCGTGTGTCTCGACATTCCGGATGACTACGAATACATGGATGAGGAGCTCGTCGCGACGCTCCGCGCTCGCCTCGCCGAGCATCTCGAGCCTGGATCGAAATGAGCCACACTCAGCCTGTCCTGTTAGAGTCCGGTCAGACGTCGTATTAGAATCACCTAATTTCTCCAGTACTACATACCTTGGAGCGAGAGCGTCGCCTACTCTCCCTCCAGGAGCTACAATGTTTGGTCTGCTGACGAAGGGCGGACCTTGTAGCGCGAGCCTTCTCCTCGCAGTAATGCTCGCGGCGTGCTCGCACCGCTCGGCGCGTGGGGCTGGGGTCGCCCCGTCATCGCAGGGGAGCCAAGACATGGTGCTCCTTCCGGGCGGGACGTTCGAGATGGGAACCGATTCCATGTCGCTCGCGCTCCTGCTCATGCGCTATCTCGATCTTCCGCCCGCTCTCTTCGTCCAGGAGACGCCGGCGCACGAGGTGCACCTCGACCCGTTCTACTTCGATAAAAGGGAAGTCACCGTCGAAGCATTTGCCGCGTTCGTCCGCACGCATCCGCCGTGGGCGCGCGATCGCATTCCCGCCGCAGCATCGAACGGAAAATATCTCTCGAGTTGGTCCGGCGATGTCCCGCCGGCGAACAGCGATTCACTACCCGTCAATTTCGTGACGTGGTACGCCGCCACCGCGTACTGCGCGAGCGTTGGAAAGCGGCTCCCGACGGAAGCCGAGTGGGAATTCGCCGCGCTCGGCGGCCAGCGAGGCGATGTCTTTCCGTGGGGCGCTACGCCTCCAACGGTGCGCAATGCGAACTGGAGCGAGAGCGGAATGCATGCGCCGATCGCTGTGGCGCACTACGCACCGAATGCGTATGGGCTCTACGACATGGCGGGCAATGTGTGGGAGTACGTCGCCGATCGCTGGCGCGATCGCTACAGCGTACCGGATACCTTCGCGATCGTTTCGCCTGACTCGATTCTCGCGCTCCGGCCGTCGGCATTGCTGGCCGCGCGCGGGCGTTACGTCATTCGCGGCGGAAGCTTCGACGGGGGAGAGCTCAATCTTCGCGTACGATTTCGCGACAGTCACCCTGCGGATGGAGCGCAGCCGCACGTGGGCTTCCGATGCGCTCGGTCGCCCACGCGGTAGCGAGCGTCCAGCTACGCTTTCGGCTTCTCCGTCGACAACATCTTCACGAGATCGTACAGGAACGCCTGCGAGTCGTACAACGATTTCTGCAGCACGCGCTCGTCCTTGCCGTGCGCCCGAGCGTCGTTCGGCTCCACGAAGAGTCCCGACACGCCGTAGGTCGGAATGCCGCCGGCGCGCAGATAGCGCCCGTCTGTCGCGCCCGTCGACATGAACGGAATCACCGGCACACCATTGAACATCCGATCGGTGAGCGTCTTGATCGGGTCGAGGAGTTCTGCTGTGAGCGGCGACGGCGAGGTCGGCGCCAGCTGTTCGGACGGAGAGACCGCGATGCCCGTGTCCGCGAGCACCCTGATGATCGTATTTCGCACCGAGTCGATCGGCACGTTCGGGAACACGCGGCAGTTGATCAACGCCGTCGCCGTCTGCGGCAGTGCGTTGTCTGCGTGCCCGCCGCTCAGCCGCGTCGCCACGCATGTCGTGCGCAGAATTGAGTTGTAACGCACATCCTTCGACAGCGTTGCCGCCGCATTCGCGTCGCTCGGATTCTTGAGCAGCGCGCGCATCGCGGCCGCGTTCGCGGGCGACTCGATTTGGGCGGTGCCCGAAAAGAAGGCGCGCGTCACGTCGTTCAGCTGCACCGGGAACTTGAAGTGCTCGAAGCGCACGAGCCCTTCCGCCAACTGGTAGATCGCGTTGTCCGGGCGCGGCACCGAGGAGTGCCCGCCGGGATTCTTCACGGTGAGCGTGAAGTTCGTGAACGCCTTCTCCGTGGCCTGTACGGCCTGCAGAAACGGCTTGCCGTTCTTGAGCGAGCCACCGCCGCCTTCGTTGAGCGCATACTCCGCGTCGATGAGCTCCTTGTGGTTTTTCACCAGCCACTCAGTGCCCAGATGTCCGGTCTTCTCCTCGTCCGGCGTGAGCGCGAGGATGATGTCGCGGTCGGGGACGAACCCCTCCTTCTTGTAGCGAATCATGTTCGCGACGAAGATCGACGCCATCGCTTTGTCGTCGATCGAGCCGCGTGCCTGGAAGTACCCATCCTTCTCGACGAGCTTGAACGGATCCGTCGTCCAGTCACTCGGCAGCGCCATCACCACGTCGAGATGCGCAAGCAGGAGAATGGGCTTCTTCGCGCCCGTGCCGTGGAGCCGCACGATGATCGCGTGCTTGTCGTCGGTGGGGCCGAGCAGGTGGATGTCGCTGTCGGGGTATCCGGCCGCGCGGAAGCGCGCGGCGATCTGCTCCGACGCCTTCGTCACGCTGCCGACGCCCGCGGAGTCCTCGGTGTTGGTCTCGATCAGCTCCTTGTATATCTCGTGGAGCTGCTGCTGCTCCGGTGTCAGCGTCTGCGCAAGCATCGCGCGCGGCGCCACCATCGAGACCGAAAGAGCTGCACAGGCGGCAGCGAGCGTCGTCCGAATCGAGATCGTCATCACTTGGTCCGGGTGCGAGTGGCCATGCATTCGAGCTCTATGCGCCCGCCCAAGGCGAGACCATTGGTGGCGAAGGCGCTGCGAGCAGGGAGGTGGTGCGGAAAGTAGGTGACGTACACTTCGTTCATCGCCGCCCATTCCTTTATGTCGGCGAGCATCGCTGTGCACTTCACAACGTCGTTCATCGATGAACCGTTGGCCTCGAGCACGTGCTTGATGTTCTCGAGCGCCTGCCGCGTCTCGGATTGAATGCCCCCGCTCACGACTTTGCCCGTGCTGTCGGTTCCGAGCTGCCCGGAGAGGTAGAGCATTCGTCCCACTCGCACGACCTCCGAGAACGGCAGGCCGGCGGGACCCGGGGGAGCGACGTACTCGACGGGCGCGCCCCCGCGCCCGGAGCGTGCGCACGCGGCGAGGGCGCATGCGAGGATGGCAGAGCGCGCGAGAGTATGCATGCGCGAAACTACGAATGGGGCGGGGGAATCGACAGGGCACGGGTGAGAGGCTGGTGCGGGCTGGTCCGCCCCTTGCCCTGATCGAGGCGCGTCCGCTCCGAGCCTCTTCCCCATCACGGTGACGAGAGCCAATCGATGTCTCTTCGTCACTCCTATGACGCGGTGGTCGTCGGCTCCGGACCCAACGGGCTCGCTGCCGCGATCGTCATCGCCCAGACCGGCCGTTCGGTGCTCGTGCTCGAAGGGCAGTCCACGATCGGCGGAGGAGCGCGATCGTCGGAGCTGACGCTGCCGGGGTTCACACACGATACCTGCTCGGCTGTGCATCCGCTCGCCGTGGGCGTGCCGTTCTTTCGTTCGCTGCCGCTCGAGCAGCACGGCATCGAGTGGATCCAACCGCCCGCGGCGCTGGCGCACCCGTTCGACGATGGGCCGCCCGCGATGCTCTACGCGTCGATGGAAGAGACGGGGCGTTCGCTCGGCGCGGACGCCGAGCGATACGAGCGGCTCCTGCGCCCGTTCGTGGACCGTTGGGAGGACCTCGCCGAGGATGCGCTGGCCCCAGTTCATCTACCGCGACATCCACTGCTCCTCGCACGCTTCGGACTTTCCGCGCTCCGCTCGGCGCAGCGGATCGCCGAGAGTCACTTTCGGGGCGAGCAGGCGCGCGGCTTGATGGCGGGGCTGTGCGCGCACTCGATCATGCCGCTCACGCAGGTCGCGACGGCGTCGATCGGCCTCGTGCTCGCGATCGCGGCGCATCGGGGCGGCTGGCCGTTTCCGAAGGGCGGGGCACAGCGGCTCTCCGATGCGCTCGCGAGTTACCTGCGCACGCTCGGCGGCGAGATCGTCACCGATGCCCCGGTGGCGTCGCTCGATGAGCTGCCGAGTGCGCGAGTCGTGCTGCTCGATCTCTCGGTGCCGAATGCACTGAAGGTTGGCGGCGACCGCTTTTCGACGGCCTATCGCTCGGCGCTGTCGCGCTATCGAGCCGGTCCCGGCGTGTGCAAAGTGGATTGGGCGCTGAGCGCCGCTGTACCCTGGCGCGATGATGAGTGCGCCACGGCAGGGACGGTGCACCTGGGTGGGTCGCTGGAGGAGTTCGTGGTCTCGGAGGCCGCGCCGTGGAACGGCGAGCACGCGGCGCGACCATTCGTGCTGCTCGCGCAGCCGAGTCTCTTCGACGAGACGCGGGCGCCTGCCGGCACGCATACGCTGTGGGCGTACTGCCACGTGCCGAACGGTTCGGATGTGGATATGTGCGAGCGAATCGAGGGGCAGATCGAGCGCTTCGCCCCCGGCTTCCGCGACGTCGTGCTCGCGCGCCACGTGACGAAAGCGTCAGAGATGCACATCACAAATGCGAACCTGATTGGCGGCGACATCGCGGGCGGCGCGAACACGCTGAGGCAACTTTTCTTTCGGCCGGTGATGCGTTCCAACCCGTACAAGACCTCGGTGAAAGGCGTGTATCTCTGTTCGTCATCGACGCCGCCGGGGGGTGGAGTGCACGGGCTGTGCGGGATGTATGCGGCGCGCGCGGCGATGGAGTTGAAGTAGTTTGTTAACTCTGACGGCCGAGTGTGGAAAAATGTGTAACGCAATTGTTATCAATATGTTGCTGGTGCCAATATGAAGTTAATTCGAGGTGCGCACATGGGGCACGTTCGAGGAATAGTTGAAATGATATTGCTGGCGATTCGGAGTCCCCTCCAGCATCATTGCGCGTCGTCCGCACGCGACTGACGGACCGTTCGCTACTCTCCGAAGGGGGACCCATCGACACGCCTGGCGAAAAATCATCACCGCTATTTCCGGCGCTCGAGGCACTGCTGATACGTTCGCGATTGGCGCAGGAGTCCTTCTTCGCCATCATGTTCGTGTTCTGGCAACTGGGCAGCCAACTCCTCGTTCAGAGCTTGTTCGACTGGCAGCATGCCTTCCGGTCGCCTCGAGATTGGTCGCTCTTCGCCGCGGTGAGTATTGCTGCCGGCGCTGTGCTCGGTGTGGTCTTCTCGTACGCTCGACGGCGAGTCGCTGGCTGGTGGCGCGATTGGATTGAAATGTTCGTGCGGATGGTGTCGGTCGCGTTCTTTGTCACAGCGCGATCATTCGTCCATGAGTCACTCCCGCGGTGGCTGTCCCTTGTCGCTATCACGGCACTGATAATGGCGACGCTGTTCACCTTCCCTTATCGGGTCATAAGGCGCGCGCTTCGAGTAGCCGCCGGCAAGTAGCCGTCGATAACGCCCCGTTCCATTGCAGGGGAACAATTCTGGCGCGCTTGATCGTTTCGTCGGACGATGCGCCCGAACCGCGCTGGCGGATTCGGAGTCCGACACCGAAACGAGATAGCAGGGGTCGTCACATGGAACACAGAAAACTCGGCAGCGCCGGTCCCGAAGTCTCGGCCATCGGACTCGGCTGCATGAGCATCGGCATTGCCGATGTCTATACGAGCAGCGTCTCAAGCGACGACAAGGCGGTCGAGCTGATTCATCGGGCGCTCGATCTCGGCGTCAATCTCCTCGATTCCGCCAACATCTATGGCGACTCGGAGATCAAGGTCGGGAAGGCGCTGCGTGGCCGACCTTGAT